>Ga0257121_1000678_pt1 | contig 27823 bp, 16 predicted proteins | sample SI106_100metaG_FD_190180 | JGI IMG/M metagenome (GOLD analysis project Ga0257121, IMG submission 190180) | Marine microbial communities from Saanich Inlet, British Columbia, Canada - SI106_100 | ecosystem: Environmental > Aquatic > Marine > Inlet | place: Canada: British Columbia | collected...
TTGTTGATTCCGGCGGTGTAGTAAACACGACATATGGTCACACTGGTGCGTTTGCTTCTAAAGTTCAAGCAGAATGGCATGGGAATGGAATCGATTTTGATAGTGACGGTAACTATGAAGTCTTTGTTAGTTTTCAAGGGAGTACTGATAGTCTTTATTCAACTACTTATACCCATGATGGAACAAGTTGGGATACAACTGTTACTGCAGTTGTCAATGATCGTGATTGGGGTGGGCTTTTACTTGAGTATAGTGAGGGAAATGTAGGGATTGATCCTATTTCCTTTATTACGCCTAGCGATTATAAACTCTTTTCGAATTACCCGAACCCGTTTAACCCATCAACAATGATTGAATTCCAGCTTCCGTTGGATAAAAATGTCACTGTTAAGGTTTATAACCTAATGGGTCAAAGTATACGAACACTTGTCAGCAATGAATTGAAAATTGCTGGACGACATTCAGTTCAATGGAATGGCTTAAACAATTCAGGTCAAAAAGTGGCCAGTGGTGTTTATATCTATTCTCTAGAATGGGGCAACTTCAAGAAGACTAATCGTATGATGTTGCTTAAATAAAAAACTATTGTAACAATTGTATGTTACAATTCATTGATTTAAGTATCTAAAATAAACAAAATGCCCCATCCTAAAAGTTGGGGCATTTTGCATTACTTTCTTTATTTAGATTCTTTCGGAGCATTAAATGATTCAGAGAAATTTTTTTCATAATATATTATACATTCTATTTTTTTTATCCATCGCAATTGCTGGTACTGGAAAAGTTTCAGGTATTGTAACAAGCAAAGAAACTGGTGAACCCTTACCTGGGGTCAATGTTTTTATCTCAGAAACAGGTTTGGGAAGTGCAACAGATTTAGTAGGGAACTTCACCATTTTAAATATTTCTCCCGGATTATACACGCTACAAATTTCTTATATTGGCTACGCCAGCCATAAGATTCAAGGTATTAGAATTAGTACGGATCAAACAACCAGACAAAATATTTCTTTAATACAAGAAGTGATAGAAGGAGAAGAAGTAGTTGTAATGGCTGACCGAGCAATGGTTCAAAAAGATTTAACTGCATCCCAAACTGTACGCACAGCCGAGGAGATTAATGAACTCCCTGTAGAATCATTCTTGGGCGTACTTGCTACACAAGCTGGCGTAAATCAAGGGGCTGATGGAGAGCTCCATATTCGTGGTGGGCGTTCAAATGAGATCGGGTATTATATTGATGGAATTTCTGTGTCAAATCCATTTTTTACAAATTCTCTTGCCATTAATGTTTCCAATAAAGCACTAGAAGAATTGAAAGTGGTGAGTGGTGCGTTTAATGCAGAATATGGTAATGCAATGAGCGGAATTGTGAATATCCAGATTAAAGAAGGTGGACCCAATTATGAGGGTAGCATTTCTTACTATTCTGGAGATTACATTTCAAATGATACAGATATTTTTACAAATATTGAAGATGTAAATATCTCTGCCAACCGTGTTTTAGAGGGGACCCTTTCAGGTCCAATGCCAATAATTGGGAAAAAACTCACGTTTAATGTCAGTGGTAAATCAACCCAAAATGAAGGGTACTTATACGGTGTAAGAGAACATAAACCGGATGATTTTGCCTATTTCCCAGCTTCTGGTAACTGGTATGTGGAAATGAGCGGAGATAGTAGTTATGTAGCCATGAATCCTCGATCAAATTTTCATGGATTGGCGAAACTGACATTAAGAGTTACTCCGACATTAAAGATTTCCACACAAGCATTAATTTCCCAGGGACAATGGAAATCTTATGTTCATTCATATAAATATAATCCTGATGGAACGTATAATTATAATAACAATAATCAAAATTATTCTATCAAAATAAACCATGCCTTGAATGAAAGAAGTTTCTATGAAGCAAATTTTTTCCAGAGTACAACTGATTTTAAACAATACGTTTTTGAAGATCCAACGGATGATGGATATGTCTCAACGGATTGGATTGATACAGAACCGAGTTCAGCATCATTTGTTTTTGGTGGGACCCAAATGGGTCATAGTTACAGAGAGTCTAGTTCTCGAGGTGGGAAAATTGATTATACAAACCAAATTAATATTCACCATGCAGTTAAAATGGGTACAAGTTTTCGCTTAGATAATTTAACAGAAAGGAATTATACGATACTATATAATGATGATTATGATGAACCTACTGTATTAGAAGAGAATAAAACACCTTATCATAATTATTATAATAGTGAAGCTATTCTTGTATCCGGATATATCCAAGATAAGATTGAGTATGATAATGTCATCGTTAATGCCGGAATACGTTATGATCAATTTGATCCAAATACTGATTACCTTGTAGATTTGTTAGACCCTCAAGGAGAGAAGAAAAGTGCGACAGCTAAAAAAATGGTTTCTCCACGATTTGGGATAGCTTTTCCAATTACAGATGAAGGAATTCTCCATTTTTCCTATGGCCACTTTTATCAAATGCCGACGTTAAAACGTCTTTATAAAACAAGTATTTTTGGCGCGGGATTATCGCCCAGTATTGGATACGGAAACTTAAAACCTGAAAAAACAGTTTTATATGAATTTGGCTTACAACAACAACTTGCCCGTTTTCTTGCAATAGATTTAAGTATTTTCTATAAAGATATTCGTGACTTACTTGCAATACAGTCTATTCATTATGAATCTCCTCTATATGGTCCTTCTGACTATAGTATTTATCAAAATAAAGACTATGGTTCGGTTAAAGGCATTACAGCGAGTTTAACAAAAAGATACGACCGAACCACAAAAATTGCAGCTTGGATAGATTATTCTTATCAAGTTGCAGAGGGGAACAGCCTTCAGTCCGGTTCGTTTTATTTTAATGCCCTTACTGGAGAAGAAGAAGAAAAGAAAATTGTACCCCTTTCTTGGGATCAAAGGCATATTTTAAATGGGACAGTTATGTTTGGAATTCCCGGTAATTTGACTCTGAGTTTCATAGGTAAAATAAGTAGTGGGTGGCCCTATACGCCGAATATTGTTAATGCAAATTATATTCCAGACCCTAATAGTGATCAGAAGCCTTGGCTAAAAAATTTGAATATGCGTTTTCAAAAATCATTTAAAGTAAGTGGATTGAATATTGGATTGTTTGTTAAAGTTTTCAATCTTCTAGATACAAGAAATGAGAGGTATGTTTTTGATGATACAGGGCGCGCAGGATACACTTATGGTGATAGGACAAGCCAAGAATCTGAAGAACTGAAGCGACATTATGGTGAACAAGGAATTCATACTTGGTCGGAATATATGACGCGTCCACAATATTATACTGCTCCGCGATCTTTAACTGCTGGATTCAATCTAGAATTTTAATCATTTGGAATAATTAAATATGTATTTTCAAAATTATAAATTAAATAGAATAACTATTTTATCCGTTTTATTCATCCTGTTTACATCTTTAAATGGGCAACCTTGGAAATGGAATCAACCTCCTATGCCATGGGAAGATGGCAACCCACGTGAAAAGTGGCCAAATTCTGATTACCAAAAATATAACAATTGGTTTAATCAAACCTATCTAGCCAAAACTATGGATGAGAATGACCCTCAGATATTGCGAAGACAAAAAGCAATTATGAACGGAAATAAGATTACAACAGAAATTTGGAATTTTGGGTCAATATCAAGTCCTGGGAACCATACAACTGATATTACTTGGGAAGGCCTTGGGTATGGTTATGAGTTTGGACCCTTTATTTCAGCAGAAATAGCATTGGATTCAGCGAGCCATTCAGACGCTTATTATCGAATTGTAGATGAAGACACAACCTGGTATGCCCGAGTCATAAGTGATGGTTTAACGTCACTCGGTGGAGAAAAATCCCCGGATGGAATAGAATATTATGGATGGGATCCGCTAGCGTATAATGATGATTTTACGGTACCCTATGCAGATCCTGAAAGTGACAAGCTTCCCACGTCTAATGATTTAGATCGGGATGGAGATGGAAAACCGGATAGTTGGCCAGAAGGATGGTATAATGATAACTTGAAAGATTATGTGTGGCCGGGTGCGCTTCAGCAAGGTGCTTCTAACTCAGACCTTGAAGTCTTTTATGTAATGGATGATCGGACCAATAAAGAGTTTGAGTATTATCCGTTTGTAAATGGAACAGATTATGCAGCAGATGGCATAACACCTATGGAAGATGATTCGACACGCCGTGGTTTAGGTATCGAAATCGAATGTCGATATTATCAATGGGCAAATCCTTTGGCGGAAGATATTATTTTCTTAATTTATAAAGTGACCAACAAAAGTAAAAAAGACCTAAATGAAGTATCATTTGGGATGTGGGGCGACCCCCATATTGGAGGGTGGGCCAATTGGCATGATGATTTATCCTATTTTGATAGAGATATTAATATGGTGTATTCCTGGGATGAAGATGGCAATAGTGATGTAGCAGGTAGAGCTCCAGGATATTTTGGCTATAAATTTTTAGAAAGCCCCGGTCACCCCTTAGATGGAATTGATAATGATAATGATGGTCTGGTGGATGAAAGTCAAGATAATGGCATTGATGATGACGGTGATTGGGATCCTGAAAAAGATGATGTTGGTGTGGATGGATTAGCCAATACGGGTGATGAGGGTGAAGATGATGGTTTACCTACTGCAGGAGATCGATTTGATCCGCGCCTACCCGGTGAACCGAATTTTGAGTGGACTGATTTAGATGAATCAGATATGATCGGATTAACAGGGTTTTCGTCGCCTCAATTTAATAGCCAAAACCGTATTTCAAACGACCATTATATTTGGGAAAATTACCTTCAGCCAGACGTTTTTGATTCAGCAAATGCAACGGCAGCAGGGGACTATATTTTCATTTATAGTGCAGGACCTATGTCTCTTCCTGCTGGAGAGGCTAGACGATTTTCCATTGCTTTAATTGTCGGACAAGATTACGAAGATTTAACATTAAATGCTGTTACATCTCAGGATATTTATGAGAAGAATTATCAATTTGCAAAACCACCTGCGAAACCTACCGTTGTGGCTGTGCCTGGGAATGAAAAAGTTACATTGTACTGGGATAATGCCGCAGAAGAGTCCGTGGACCCTATTAGTTTAGAAAAAGATTTTGAAGGGTATGTCATTTATCGAAGTACTGATCCATCTTTTCTTGATCAACAAACAATAACGGATGCCTTTGGTTCAAAATTTCTATTTGAACCTCATAAAATGGTATCAGGTGCTCCAGCTCGATTTGATTTGAATAATGATTATAGTGGGTTAAGCGAAATTCCTTTTACAGGAAGAGGAGTTTCATATAATCTGGGAAATAATACGGGTATCATTCATTCATTTGTGGATTCAAATCAAGTGATAAACGGACAAACCTATTATTATGCGGTTGTCTCTTATGACCATGGAGATGACAGTCTTATGATTGCACCTTCAGAATCTCCTAAGACTCTCACATTAAACCCAGAAACCAATGAAGTTATTACCGATTTAAATACCCTTCAAATTGTACCAAGATCGCCTAGTGCAGGATATGACCCTGGACATGTATCTGATTCTTGGGTTCAGCATACGAAGGGAACTGCAACCGGAGATATTGAAATTGAAATATTAGACCCGAGAATGATTGAAGATGGAAATGAATTCAGAATCTTTTTCAATGATTCACCCACACGTGTTTTAATTGAAGACTTGAATACAGTCGAATATGATCTGATAATTGATTTGGGTCGATTTGTGGGTCTTGAACATGAAAACATCGTGGATTCCACATTTCAATTAACTAGTAGTGGTAGCGATGGTATAATTCTTTATCAGTTAAACTTGGATTATGAATTGGATGCAGCCATGGGAAGTGTTATGGCCATAGACTCTACATTTATTCAAGATACGACCTATAATGAAGATTCTACTGAATATTGGATAGATTCTTTACTTTATTTAGGTCAGTTACAAGATGAAGGTGTATATTTAGTTTCCTATCATTATTTACCTGTTTTTGAAAGTCAGTATTTAAACATGGAAGAATCCAATCCAGTTTTTGATGGAATGAAAATATATTTACAAGACAAACCCCTAGAATTGGATACGACTCGGATGGGATGGTCAGCTTTAAGTCCGACTAACTTGACTCACGAAGTAAAACCTTTTAATAATATTCAAACCAGAAAATATCCAGCAGATTATGAAGTAAGATGGTTTGATGATATTGCTGATTCGAGTGTCATAGTCGGTGCTGGGCATATTAAATCACTATTCCAGGTGTGGGAAGTCACTGAAGGCATGGTTCCTGAGCAAAGACCTATCGTCTTACTTGAATTAACTGCCACGAGAGATAGTTTATGGACTCCAGGAGAAAGAATTATAATTCTTCAAGATTCAACAACTCAATCTGCCTCTTGGGAATTTAATTTTTATGCGCCAGCAACAGGTGATACTATTTTACCTATAGGTGGAGATATTTTTTATATAAGTACAACTCGTCCTTTTTCATCAAATGATGAATACACGTTTAAAACAATTGGATCAACAATAAATTCTGCTGTCGCAACATCATCATTAGGTGATATTGCAGCAGTGCCTAATCCATATGTCGTTACTAATGCTTTAGAGCCACTTGACCATCAGAATCCAAGAAATCGAGGATCAAGAAGAATGTACTTTAACCATTTACCCATGGAATGTACTATCCGTGTTTATACAATTACGGGTGAATTGGTAAAAACATTGGATCATAATTCATCTATGGATGACGGTAAAAAATATTGGGATTTAACGACAGATGATAATTTTCCAATTGCGTTTGGCGTTTATGTGTATCATGTTGACGCAGGGAAAATTGGCGAGAAAATTGGTAGATTTTCGGTCATTAAGTAATGTGTGAGAAATGAGATTTATTATGAATAAAACTATGAAATTAATTTTAGCAATATCTCTATTTACGGCCGTTGGGTTTTGTCAAATAGGGAATAAACAAACTATAACAAAACGTGGGACTACATCTGCACAATTTTTAAAAATTGGCGTAGGCGCAAGGGCAAGCGCAATGGGCGGTGCCTTTACGGCCATGACAGGCGATATAAGTCAAAGTTTTTGGAATCCGGCAGGCCTTGCTCATCTGGAAGGCATTCAAACAATGTTTGTTAATAGTCCATGGTTGGCTGGAACCAATTTTAACTTTATGGCATTGGCATTCAACGTTCCTAGCGTAGGTGTTTTTGGAGCAAGTGTAACAAGTTTAGTCGTCCCAGAAGATATTGTTCGTACTATTGAACATCCAGAAGGTACGGGAGAACGGTTTGATGCAGGTGATTTAGCTATTACATTTTCCTATGCAAAACAATTATCTGATCGGTTTAGTATTGGTGGAAATGTCAAATATATTCAGCAAAAAATCTGGCATGCCAGTGCACGAGCATTTGCAACTGATTTGGGTGCGGTCTTCATTTCTCCTTTTAAGGGGGTTCGTATTGGGGCAAGTATTTCTAATTTTGGAAATAATATGACATTGGATGGTCGAGATTTAAAAATTAGTGTTGACCCTGATATTCAAAATGAAGGAAATGTTGAATTTATTAATGCACTTTATGAAACAGATAACTTTCCGTTGCCATTACTCTTTCGTGTTGGGCTTGCAGGTGAATTACTCAACAAAGAGAAAACGCGCCTTACTTTTAGTTTAGATGCCTTGCATCCAAATGATAATACTGAAAGTATCAATACAGGGCTAGAGTTTGCCTTTGCAGAAACCTTTTTTGTTCGCGGTGGGTTTTCTACGCTATTTCGTGATGCTACAGAAGAAGGATTAACTTTGGGAGCTGGTATGTTAATTAGATTAGCTGGGACAAACACAAAATTAAAGGTAGACTATTCATATTCGGATTTTGGTCGATTTGATTTTATCCAACGTATCTCTCTAGGTTTTCGTTTCTAAATAGTATATCATCATTTTTTGAATTGAAATCTTTTTTTCGAACCGCTATTTTTTGTGCAATAGGGGTTTTTCCTCAAATATTTTCTCAAGTTTTTGATGTAGGAATGTCAATATCTCGATATCCAAATGTTCAAGTTAGGGATAGTCTTGATCATTATATCTATGAAGGATCGATCCCGGCATTTGTCATACCCATAGAAGGTGGAGCATTGGAAGTCATAGGTGAAGGAGTTGAATCTGTTTCTTTTATTCTCACAGACGAAAATGGGATAAAACAAAAACATTCAGGTAACCTTTTTAAAGATGAAAATTCAGAAAAAACAATTTCTACTTTTCTCCATTCGCCGTCAGAAGGTCTAAAACATTTTTCATTTAAAGTTGTATCAACATTACCAATCATTGTTAAAGAAATATATTTATTCCTTCCAGATTCCGAAGATCAAAAAAGTAACGATCGACCCTTGATTCCCCTTGCGGGAGATGTTCAGAAACCGGTGATTATTTCCCGAGAAGAATGGGGAGCAAAGCCTCAAGATGGGCAATATAGTTATCACCCGTATTTTGATAAATTAACGCTTCATCATGCGGCGTGTTGTAGTGCGGAAAATATTGAAGAAGGAATTAATCAAGTTTATTGGATTCAGGATTTTCATCAAAATGGTCGAGGGTGGATGGATATTGGATACCACTTTTTAGTAGATCGGGCTGGGAATATTTATCAAGGTCGGCCAGAAACTGTTATTGGTGCACATGTTGGGGGTGCAAATACCGGGAATATTGGTGTATGTTTATTAGGGTGTTATCACCCACCGGAAGAATCTTGTTATGAAACTATGTCAGATGAAAGTCGTGAATCTCTCGTGAAATTATATGCTTGGATCTCAGACACCTACGGTCAAAATCCGGGAGTTTTACTTGGGCATAGAGATTATTTTGGGACGACAGCTTGCCCAGGAAATAATGTGTGGAGTAAAATACCTGATATGCGATTCGATATTGTTGAATATATTGAAATGACTCGAGGCCCATTGATCTCCTTTTTTCAACCCGCATATCCTAACCCATTTTCTAATCAAGTCACATTTAATCTTGAATTGAAAGATGTTACTAATATTTCCATTGATATTTATGATCTCTTGGGTCGCAAGGTTAAATCAATAGGTAATAAAAGTATTGGACCTGGAAATATGAGTTTAAGTTGGGATGGAAAAAATGATTTAGGACAAAAACTAGGTAATGGGATGTATTTCGCTCAACCGGATAAAAAGTCTAATTTAGAGACTGTAAAACTCGTTATGATGAAAAACTAGTAAAACAGCTACCAGAATAAAAAATGATAAAATCAATTATATATCTTTTTTCCGTTACATTAATATTTAGCCAGCCAAGTGAATGGATTGAGTTACCCAATGCACCCGTAGTTTCTCGGTTCAATGATATTTATTTTGTAAATGAAAATCAAGGTTGGACGGTGAATGGCTGGGGGCAGATATATCATACACCTGATGGTGGAAATAGTTGGGATTTGCAGTTCAATCAGATGAATTCCCACTTCCGCTCCATTGGATTCTTTGATTCCATGAATGGATGGGCTGGCAATGTCGGGCTTGGAGAATTTGGCGCTCTGGATACCACAAAATTATACAAAACATCCAATGGTGGAGAAACATGGGAGCCTTTTGATGATTTTATAGGACCGGAACCAGCTGGTATATGTGGCTTGCAAGTGGTGAATGACACTGTTATGTGTGCTGTGGGTCGCGTAAGAGGACCGGCTTTTTTTACTAAAACCATGGATCAGGGCGAGACTTGGGTTTCTTATGATTTAAGTGATTTGGTTGCAGGACTAATTGATCTTTACTTTTTTGATCCTGATACTGGATTTATCATTGGTCTTACAAATGAAAGCCATTCAGAATCCAGTGGAATTGTTTTGCGGACAGTCGATGGGGGAGAATCATGGGAACCTATGATTATTACTTCAAGGCAGGGTGAGTGGGCCTGGAAAATTTCATTCCCTTCAAGACAGGTGGGATATGTATCCCTTCAAAGAAACAATGAGGCACCCATTTATATTTTAAAAACTCTTGATGGTGGGGAGATTTGGGAAGAAAGATTATTTTCAGAAAATTATTATTTTGTTCAGGGTATTGGATTTGTGAATGATACATTGGGTTGGATTGGTGGAAATAGTTCTAATCCAAGTTATGTAACAACGGATGGTGGTATTTCCTGGAATTCGGCGGGATTTGGCAGCCGTATGAATCGTGTCCAATTCATCAATCATAATGTAGGCTATGCATGTGGGAGAACTGTTTATAAATATTCTAATACACTGAAAATTAATTCGGATAAAAATACAAAATCTATATTACCTAAAAATCCAGTAATCAATTACCCAAATCCTTTTAATCCATCCACTACGATTATGGTTTATCTGCCTGAATCCGGATTGGTAAATATCTCTATTATTGATATTTTAGGAAGGCCAGTTCGTACATTAATTAATGAAAAACTATTTGAAGGGGAGACTTGGAAAGAAGTTTTATGGGATGGTAAAAACAATCAACAAAAACAAGTCCCGGGTGGAATTTATTTTTGCAGAATTCTGAATGGAGCCACAATCATTCAGCATAAAATGATCTTAATAAAATAGAGAATTAGTTTTGAATGGATTTAAGAAAATCCAGTGGTAAAGTACCTTTCTTTATTTCTTTTAATAATTTGTCACTTCCCCAAAGCCGGTTTAAGTGTTTTTCTTTAAATTTTATTTTTTCTGGATACATAGAATAGAGCGTAAATAGAGCCACAATACCCGTATTTACACTGTTAAAACTATTTCGATCAATAATATTAATTTCTATCCCATAACATTTTTCATCCTGAAATTTTGGATGGGTGGACATTCCCGTAATAGAAACAGGCGTAAATGAAATTGGTGCGAATACAACACCAGGTAATTTATATTTATTTAGTTTTTGAGATAAAAGTTCTCCATCCACCCAGGTTGCACCAATCTGTTTAAATGGTTTTTGTGTTCCGCGACCTTCACTGAGATTTGTTCCTTCTATGATACACATTCCCGGATAAATGATTGCTGTTTCTAGGTCTGGAATATTAGGTGATGGTTTGATCCAAGGTAAATCTGTTTCATCAAACCAAAGATTGTTTTCCCAGCCTTCCATCTTGATCACATTTAATTCCGGAAGCGGTGATATCCACTTTTCTTTTACGATATTATTAGCTAGATCGCCCACGGTACCACCATACCGGATTGGAATTGGATAATACCCTACAAAAGTTTGATAATCCATATTTAAGATCGGTCCCTCAATCATATCGCCACGAATCGGATTGGGACGATTTAGAACAATCACTGGGATTCCTAATTCTCCAGCTGTTTCCATGACCAATCCTAAAGTTGTGATGTAGGTGTAAAAACGGGCTCCAACATCTTGGATATCATAAAGGATTAAGTCAATATTTTGTAACATTTCAACAGTGGGCTTTCGTGTTTTACCGTAGAGACTAATAACTTCAGGTAGATTCAAATTATTTTTTGAATAGGTGATTTTTTCTCCGGCATCGGCTTCACCAAATAGTCCATGTTCAGGAGAAAAAATTACTTTCAAATCCACTTCATCTATTGCCATGAGACGTTTGTAATTAGGAATCCCAAATCGATCAATTCCACTGTGATTTGTAACCAGTGCAATAGACTTTCCTCGGATAATATTTTGTTTCTTTTCCAGCAGTACATCCAACCCAGTTAAAACATGAACTTTTTCAACAGGTTGTGTTGGTTTATCCTTGTAGTATTCCGACTGCTCCTGATGAATGGACGGGTGTTCTTTTTGGGCAAAAAGGAAGGTGAAAAAAAAGAGTAAAGAAATCTTTTGCATCATTTTAATAAGGTGACTTTTCGGCTCTGAACATTTCCCTTATTACTGATAGATACAAAGTATAATCCTGTAGGACTTGGGTTGCCATTTCGGTCCAAGCCATCCCAATTAAAACTAGAATTATTATTGATGGAAATCAGAGTAGATTGTTTTACAACTCTGCCCAATATATCTGTAATGGTGATTGTAACGGCCTCATTTAATGATGATGAGAATTCAAGTGTAAAAGATGTATTTGTTGGATTGGGATACAATTTATTAATAGATAAAGATGATGGGAAAACCGTTGTATTATTATCTTCAATTCCAAGTTGTGATTCATATATATTCATAATCTCTATCATAAGTTCATTTCGTTTAGATTCTGGATAAATCGTTTCAAAGCCAACTGCAAGATAGACCAAACCACCTTCCGCATTACCTGAACCAAATGTGCCTACATATTCTATTCCCATTCCGCCTTGGCTCCCATAATTCACCCCTACATACTTTGCACAAACCGAAGCGCCTCCCACTGGTAGGATCCCATCTGGCCAATCCACATCATATGTACCCTGGGAACCATCATCAAAGGTAATTCCGGTTATCCCATTCAAGATGGAATTCTCGACTCCATATCCACTATAAACATTATTGCCGGCAGCATCCGAGATATAATTTGCTTTTAAGTAATTTGTATAAAATTGATTATCTGATGTATTGCCTTGCCCGGAAAGGTCGTATCCGATTTCTGAACCTGAAACGAATAAAAACCTGCCACTTTCTAAATATATTTTCACCAAGGTTTGCTCTGTGCCAGTAAAAACACTGGTAGATGTTCCTTCTTCCCCTAAAATCCAATCAACATAATGATAATCTGTAAGAGAAATATTGCCATTAATTACTGCTTCATTGGATGCGGTATTAAATGAGTATCCTGCTGTATGCAAGGCACTGCCATGTTGACGAATAAAATCAAATGTATTGTTTGTTCCTGCCATTCGATCAAATCCATTTACAATTAAGCAAGAAACATCTCCGGTGGTTGGAACTACACCTAGCATTTCTGTTGGGTCACTATTCCCGAAAATATTCTTTGCAACTACTGTAAGGAAATAAGGCTCACCCTCAGTTAAACCATCTATAATAATGGGGCTTTCAGGAAAAATACCCAAGGTATCACTATCATTTTCAACTTCAAGATAATCTCTTAATACAATGAATTCTTCCGCCCCATCTGCTCCACTAAAATCAATTTTTATTGTACCGTTACCTGTATTTATTATTGATAAATTGTGTGGAGAATTAGGCGCTGCCCCGCCACTAAATTTTGCGTAAAGTAGTTCCCAAAGTTCCGGGTTAGTGCCGTCGTAACCCAAAGCCCACATGCCGATGCCTTTCAGATCATGATAAAGTGAAAAATCATATTTCAATGAAAGAGAGAGGCTATCATCATACCAGCCTTGATTCCAGTTTGAATCCTGGTAAAAATACCAGGGAGTTTGGGACGATTCATGCCATTGTTTTCCATAGGAAAGGGCAAGGGGTTCCATCTCCGAATATGTTTTTGAATCACCTGTTCCGGTAGTTGTAGCACCCGGTACATAAGATGTGGCAGGCCATTCGTAACCGAAATAGGGAATTCCCAAAATCAACTTGTCAGTTTGGTAATTTGTTTTTTCCAGATAATCGATTACAGTCCAGGTGAGCGTATATCCCGTGCCAGTTAGAGGAGAGACAGGTCCGGTTGTAGAACTCCCGCCCCAGTGATATCCGTATCCCATAATGAATAATCCATCACTTATTGTAGCAAGCGCATTATAATCCCAAGCATCATTCCAATCCACAGCCGGCATGGCCAATGTGACTTGGGAACCGGGAATCTCAGAATGAAACGTTTCGGTAAGGTCTGTAATAAATGTAACCATATTCTCTTTTTGAGAAGCAGGAAATGATTCAAAATCAACATTGACCCCATCCGCATTTCCTGTTTGAACCTGCGTCAATAAATTATTGATAAGATTTTGGCGATAAGTTGCATTGCTGAGTAAGGTTTCAATTCCACTGCTGCTAAATAGTGTGACACATAGAACAACGTTTGTACCGTGGTCATGTGCCTCGTTTATTAGACCTGTATTAGGCCATCCGTGCAGATTCCCCAAACTGCCATTCGTGTTTGCTTCAGCGCTGAAATATGCCAAAGTAGAGATGAGGTCAAAATTATAGTTTTGCCATGAAGTTCCCATCCAGTATGGATGGTAACCAAAAACTTCTCGCGTTAGATCCCGGTTACGATCAATTCTGGGTCTTATCGGTTCAATATTATCTATTTCCTGGAATAGGTAATTCTGATTATAATAATCTGATTGGGTTTGGTGGATACTCGGAATAGCTTGAGCAATTAACCAAGTAGTCAGGCCTATTATTATAGGATAAATTCTAAATATCACAGTCTGAAAATATATCTTCAATTGTTTCTCGTTTTCGAATTAATGTTGGATTCACTCCATCTAACAATACTTCTGCTACCTTTGGACGCGTACAAAATTGGTGCGACATAGTATAGGAATATGCTCCTGTATCCATCACTGTAAGTAAGTCTCCCTCTGTAACATCGGGGAATTTACGATCCACAGCAATACGATCCGTATTCTCACAAATTTGGCCTGTAATATCAACTTTATGGATTGCTGGTGCATTCGGGGCTCCTACTTTATAAATTCTATGGTAAGCCCCATAAAGCGCCGGTCGCATCAGTGTTTCCATTCCTGCATCTACACCAATAAACGATTTATAACTTTCTTTTTTTCCAGTTATTCGTGTGAGCAAGATTCCTGCATCCCCAACGACTGATTTTCCAGGCTCTATCCATAGAGATGGCTTTTTTTCATTTCTTTCATCAAAAAATGTATGGAAATTTTTTGCAACATTTTGAAAAACTTTATTGAAGTCCAAAGGGGTTTCATCATCTTTGTAAGGAATACCGTATCCACCACCCAAACTGATATAATCCATATGGATACCTAATTCATCTTTGAGCAAACCAACTGTTTTTAAAATGTCCTTAATAAGTTTTGGGTAATAATCAGGATCCAGCACTCCAGATCCGGTCATACATTGAATACCAAACTTTGAAATTCCTGATTCTTTGGCGAGTCGGTATGCTTTCACAATATCATAATGGGGAACACCAAATTTTGAATTTTTACCTCCGGTTACTATTTGGGAAAAGGCACCTCGTCCAAAACCTGGATTTAGGCGAAATGAAATATCCTTTGGGAGACCAATTTTTTTCAGTCGATGAAAGGATGTAATATCATCCAGATTGATATGAGCGTTTTTTTCAAGTGCATATTTAAGATCATTAGGAGATTCATAATTTCCAGTATAAATACATTCATTCCCATTTATACCACCTTTCTCTGCGGCAAAAATTTCCCCGGGACTGGCACAATCTGCCCCAAGGGACGGAATTTCAGTTTTTAGTATTTTTATTAAATGAGGATTGCTGTTTGCTTTAATAGTATAACAAATATGAAATGAATCAAAATAATCATTTAATGCTTTTTTTAGTAAATTGATATTGTGAACCAAACGTTCTTTAGAATAAATATATAAAGGGGTTCCATACTGATCTGCAAGAGTGTCAAATAATGGTTTATTTTTTATTAAGTCTATTAATGGGTGTTTTGTCATTTAAGGGATGGATCTTTTTGTTTGTTTGAATTCTATTGATTATTCATCCTAAAATTATGATGTATTCGTCCATGATTCTAAATGTATAATAGTAGGTTTTTTACTTAATTTCCTGACAATTATATGAATGATTTTTTTATATTAAACGTGAAAATTCCAAAATATATTTTTTTGATGGTTATTTGGTTCACTGCTTGCGGAAGCCATAATGATCCTTTCAGTTGGGTGGAGACCATTCCAGACCCATGGACACTCTCGCAGATAGAATTCGAGTCTTTTCTCCCGCAATTCCAGAAACGATTTCCCAACTATCATGATAGGTTAAAAGCCTTAAATCTTTGGCGAGTGGGAACGCCATACGGAATATTTTGTCTTGGTGAAGAATCGGGAAAAGACAATGATCCCATACTACGAGCTGATTTATCCGATTGTACTGTTCATGTATTGACATCCCTAGCCTTTGCTGAAAGTTTTACCTGGCAAAATGCACGGGATGCTATGGTGGATATTCATTATAAAATGGATGAAAATGGAGAAAAAAAACCTACTTACATTTCTCGATGGCATTATACATCAGATAGGCTCTTGCACCATGATCGAACGGTGGATATTACGTCATCTGTTGCACATGAAAACGATTTAGAAAAAGTTGAAATTGAACTCAATAAAAAACAGGATGGATCGGAATTTTTAGATCTAAACTGGTCATCGGAAGAAACAATTTATTTTATCCCTTCTGAAAAAATAAATGAAAATATTTTATTAAAATTGCCACAAGTTTGTGGCGTAGCTTTTGTGAAAAGAGAATATTTTAAGTTGGGCATTGTGATTGCTCACGAAGGGTATTTGATTGATCAAACAAATTTGATTCATGCTTCATCAGAATTTGGACAAACAGTGAATATGGATTTTTTAAACTATTTAACAAGTGATGAGAAGCCCCGTTTTAATGGGGTCATATTTTATAGGATAAATCCCAGTTAGCTCATGAACTGCTGGACAAACATAAAAGTTCCAGCTTGATTTGGACTAAAATTATCAAGTCTCGAATTTGTTGAATGTGGCAAACAATAGAAAAAATATGATTAAATTATTCAGTTAGTTAATTTTTATTCAAAATTAACTCAATAGTTTTTTTATATTCATCCCATGAATCATTTACACCAAACAGGGAGTTATAAACTTGTCCGGAGTATTAATGGTCACCTAGTTCTAAATTTAATTAGGGAACACCAAAAAATATCCGGTTCAGAATTATCTAAAATGACGGGTATGCGCCCATCAACGATTTCCAGCCTTTTAAAAGAACTGGAAGGGAAAAATCTCATTGTTAATATTGGTAAAGGTGAATCAACCTCTCGAGGAGGAAAACGACCTTTTCTCTGGAGAATCAACAATACAGTTGCTTATGTCATTGGCGTAGATGTTGAAATTGGAGAAGTCACATCGGTACTAATGGATTTGGACGGTAAAATAGTTTACAAGGCGGTGAATACTTTTAAACCGAAACGAACCATAAATGATTTGATCTCCAATATTGAAGTTTCTGTAAATGAAGTATTATATAAAAGTTGTATTTCTACCGAAAAGATTCTGGGTATGGGTATTGCAGTAGCTGGAATTGTTGATTACCAAACAGGCGTAATTAAAATTACAGATCTGCTACCCAAAATTGATTTTGATATCTCATCAATTTTTAAGGAAAAATATTCATTCCCGACTTTTGTTGAAAATAATGCGAATGCTGCATCTATTGGTGCAAAATGGGTAGGGCCAGCTATCGGTGTTAATAATTTCATGACTGTATTGATTGAGGTTGGGGCTGAAGTGGGGGGCCTTGGATTGGGAATTATTATTAACGGTAAAATATATCATGGTTTTTCATTTTGTTCAGGTGAGTTAGATGTGCAGTTACCTACAATCACTGGCATACTTGGGCACTTACGTCATAAAATGGTTAAAGGAACCTATTTTCATAAATTTCAAAACCAAGTTAGAAAAATCACATTACACCATTTGGTAAATGCCGCTAAACTTGAAGATGTTGTTGCTATCCAATACTTTCAAAAATTGGGTCATGTAATTGGAAAAGCTATAGCATCACCAATTGCATTATTAAATCCGGAATTGGTTGTGATTACAGGGAAAATAGCCGGAGTAGGAGCCCCTTTGCTTCAATCTATCCGAAGGGAAGTGCAACTTCATACACTGGATATTACTAATCAAGCAGTTCGCTTTGGCGAACATCCATATGGCTCATTTTCTGTTTCCATTGGTGCTGCGTCTTTAATTTTGGATGACTTTTTCAAAGTGCCGATAGTTCAACAAGAATAATCTTTTTAATAATAAAACAGTTAGTTAATTTCTATTGAAAACAAACTAACTAATTTTACTATTTTGACCCAATTAAAAAGATGATTCAGATTTAATCATGAATTACGGAACAAGTTATTTTGGCAGCCGAATACGGGACCATGTCTATCGAGACTTAAAAGACATAAAAGATTCCGGATTTGATTATGTTGTTCATACCTATAGTGAAAATGATTGGATGTACTATGAGAAGAGTATGCGAGAAATCGTTGATGACACAAAATCATTGGGACTCAAGGCAGTTTTGGATCCTTGGGGTGTTGGTGGTGTTTTTGGTGGTGAAGCCTTTTCTTATATGGTCTATAATCAATCCGAAAATAACCAGCTATTGAGTACGGGAAAATTGTTGCCCGTTGCCTGTTTTAATAATCCAAATTTCAGAAAAAAGATTGAAGATTGGATTATCTCTGTTGCCGCTTTAGGCGGAGATGAAATTCTTTGGGATGAGCCCCATTGGTATATTGCCAGTTGGTTTATAGGTCAAGAAGAAGAGAATGGCACTTGGTCGTGTGCTTGCAATTATTGTAAAAAAAAGTTCCAGGATTTAACCGGTAATGCCTATCCTGAATTCTATTGTGAAGAGCTCAATGATTTTCGTGAAAATAGTCTTATCGATTTTTTAGACCACTGTATTCAGGTGACAAACCAAAAGGGGATGGACAATGCCATTTGTTTAATTCCGCCTCAAGCCTATTCTGCTGGCATCCAAAACTGGGAAAAAGTTGCATCTATAAAAAACTTAAATAGATTTGGAACCGATCCCTATTGGATCGCACATAAGCAGGATGTTGAACCCTATGTGACTCAAACAGTCAGCGTCATTAAAAAATTATGTAAAAAATACAATTTGCAAGAGCAGCTTTGGATTCAGGCTTTTACCATTCCAGGTGGTCGTGAAAATGAAATAGAAGATGCATTTAAAATTATGCAATCTGGAAATGTAAATGACATCGGATTTTGGGGATATAATGCATGTACCCATATGTCTAAGCTTCGCCCGGAAAACCCGGATAAAGTATGGGGGATTATTCAAAAAGTGATTCAAAATGATGTACATTTCATCAAGACATTAGCTTGATTAATGAAAAGGATAGCCCATATTCGACATATTTCATTTTATTTAATAGGTTTCCTTCTTTTAATTTCCTTTCTTTTTGGTGGCACGACCGGCAAAATATCTGGAAAGATTGAAGATGAAAACGGAGATGCTCTTATAGGCGTTAATGTTCAGATTGTAGGGACTAAACTCGGGGCTGCGACTGATCAAGAAGGCTTATTCACTATTTTATTTATCCCACCAGGCAATATTTCTGTAATTATCTCATATATCGGATATAAAAAAGTAACCATGGAAGATGTCAGGGTTTTTATTGATCAAACTTCAACAATAGATATTGTTCTGCAAAAAAAAGTTTTAGAAGGAGATGAAGTAATTGTAAGAGCAAATCAAAATATTATTAGGAAAGATGTTGCGACAAGTGTGGTTTCATTATCCGGTGAAGAGTTGGCACAACTTCCACTAGCCAATGTAGAAGATGCAATCGAATTACAAGCTGGGATTGAAGATGGACTAGTGATCAGAGGGGGCGAAAGTAGCGAACTTCTTTTGCTGATTAATGGTGCAACCATGCGAGATCCCCGAACCAATAAACCTATCTCAAGAGTGGCTTTAAGCGCTGTTCATGAATTATCGGTTGAAAGAGGTGGGTTCAATGCGGAGTATGGTCAGGTCAGGTCAGGTCTAATTAATATTATTACCCGAGAGGGAGCGGTGGACCGTTATCAGGGAAGTATTACGACTCGATATGGTCCTCCCGGTCCTAAACATTTTGGTCTATCTCCCTATGATAAAAACAGTATGTGGCTTCGTCCTTACCTAGATGATGACGTTTGTTGGACCGGTACGGAGAATGGGACTTGGACCCAAGCTGTCCAGAACCAGTACCCTACATTTGATGGATGGAATAATGTTTCTAGCTCCTTGCTGTCTGACGATGATGCTTCTAATGATCTAACACCGGCCGGTGCTCAAAAAGTTTTTCTTTACGAACACAGGAAAGCTCCCGTAATAACTGAGCCGGATTATAATATAGACCTAGGATTTGGAGGCCCTGTTCCCGTCATTGGTAAATTTTTAGGTGATTTGAGATTTTTCAGTTCTTATCGAAAAGAGCGTGAAATGCTTTTGGTTCCCCTAGCGTCAGATGATTATGAAGACAATGATTTTATGGTGAACCTTTCGTCAGATATTTCATCAACCATGAAAATCAATGCAACCTTTTCAACAGGAAGCAGTCAGAACATTGCCCAAAATGGAACCGAAAGAATCTCAAGTGTTGATTATATGCGTTCATCTTGGCAAATTGCAAACCAAACAGATCGATTACCTGGCAGAATTTTTTCCAATTCTTGGTATAGCTTGGCGAATGTATCTCATATCACATCTTCTGCCAATTTTACGCACACACTTTCTCCCAAAAGTTTTTATCGGATTTCCTTAGAAAATGTGAATCGAGATTATGAAACTGGTCCAATTGATGATCGTGATACAGTTGAATTTGAAATTCTCGATGGATATTTTGTAAACAAACAAGCACCATTTGGGTTTAGTTCACAACCGGATGTCGGTATTACGGGTATGTTCTTTGGTGGGCATACTAGCACGTCTAGGGACTCCAGTCAAATATCTTCCTTAACTCTGAAAGCAGATTATACGAACCAAATCACAACATCTCAGTTAGTTAAAACCGGAATAGAATATGTCTATCATGACTTAAATCTAGATTACGGTATTGTTAATGTTGTTTTTCCCGGAAGCAATAATTATGTACGCATGAAACAAAAACCAATCCGAGGTGCTGCATATCTTCAAGATAAAATTGAGTTAAATGGATATATAGTTAATATTGGTTTAAGATTAGATTATAATAATGGAAATACAAATTGGACGTTTTTGGAACCTTTCTCCAATGACTGGAAAGAATTTAATTCTACAGAATACAGTGAAGATAATAAATACAAATCAGCAGATATAAAAGAGCAGTATTCTCTTAGCCCTCGACTAGCAGTATCGCATCCCATTTCATCCACGTCAAAATTATTTTTTAATTATGGCCATTTTAACCAATTACCAACTTATGAGGAAATGTTTCGTATGGGACGAAATATTGGCGGAGCCATGAGAAACTATGGAAATCCAGAATTAGGGATGTCCCAGACTATCTCATATGAATTAGGATTTGATAAAACTTTTAAAGAGCTCTACATCTTACAATTGGCTGGATATTACCATGATATTGTTGATCAATTAGCTTATACAACATACTATAGCGCAGATGGGAGTGTGATATTTAATCTAGCTGATAACAACAGTTATGAAGATATTCGTGGTTTTGAAATAACTTTTAGAAAGTATCATTCTCGATGGTGGAGTGGTTTTATTAATTACACCTATCAAGTGAAGTCATCTGGCCTATTCGGAAAATCTAAATTATTTGAAAACCCTTCTGAGCAACGTGAATACGATACCAATACAAAAGCATTGTACCAGTCTAAGCCAATACCACAACCTTTCGCTAGAGCAAACCTTACAATCTCATCTCCCTCAGATTTTGGTCCTAAATTAGGAAACTTTTATCCGTTAGGTGGGTGGTCTACGAATACATTACTATTTTGGCGTGAAGGCTATTTTACCTATGCGCACAATGTTTACCCTGGCGTTTCATCTAATTCGCCTATTTTGCTTCAATATAATAATTACTCCAATATTTCCATGAAAATTCATCGAGATTTAAAAATTGGAAAAGTAAATGTGGGTATTTTTGCAGAGATTAATAATCTATTTAACACAAAAAGGTTATCACTTGCTGGATTTTATAATGCTGATGACCAATTAGCCTATTTTCAATCACTTCACCTTCCTGAAAGTAGCGCATATCAAAATATAATAGGTTCTGACCGAATCGGTGAATTCCGAGATGATGGTGTGGAATTTCAACCTATTGTTCAGGTTTCTTTTTTGGATGGTTTAGGAGAATTAGACATTCGAGAAGAAGCCATATATTTTGAATCATCAACGGATACTTACCAAGAATACGTAGCTGGTACCTGGGTAGAAGTCTCTCAATCCAAAATGGGTAATATTTTTGAAACCAACGCTTACATTGATATGCCAAATCAAACATCCTTTAACTTTTTAAATCCTAGAAATATTTTTATGGGGCTAAGGATTAGTTATGATTTCTAAAAAACTTATTGGATTAATATTTTTTATTTTTTCAATAATCATTGCACAACCAGCAGGACAAGAAATTAAATGGCTTCGTGTAGGTAATCTCCGATCATGGTTTTCCAGTTTAGGTTCAGAACTAGAATCAGGAAGGACTGGAAGTGACGCACAACAACAAGATGGATTAGCTTGGCCGGCTCAATATAAATATCAGGATTGTATTGCCGCAAAATCCATGTGGATTGGGACAACAAATTATTTGGATCCCGTTTATCAAATAGAATTTCCTTACAAGGTAATTACTGTGGGGACTCGTAATGCTGGAGCCTATGATGAGATTATGCCTTATGAATGGAAAATGATCGGACGTTTCGAACATCCCCTAGTATTGGTTGATGGTGATATTTCAACAGATAATTTTTACGATGATAACGTGGATGAAATTGACCCAAATCTCTTTTGTGATCGAATGATTTCAAATAAACTTCATTCATCAATTGGAGTTTCTATTGATCGAAAGATCTATGCCTTCTCTCAACAAAATCATGATAACTACTACATCTATGATTATGTATTTAAGAATACAGGCATCATCAATATGGATGGAGATATTTTAGAAAGAACGCTCACCGATGTTATATTTCATTTTCAATATCGCTATGCGATCGGGCATGAAGCATTTGTGAAAGGCTGGGCAGCAACTAATAATATCAATTGGGGCAGAAATATTGTCAACCAAGTAATTGGCCCTCATGTGGATGGTGATAATTCAAATTCTGACCATCGAATACAGTATTCTTGGTACGGCCCTCATTCCCAAGCTCCTGTTGACTGGGAAGGTGATTGGGGGTGTCCAAATTATACTAAAGGCGGGCCACTTGGTGCCTCTCAATACGTTGGAACAGTTATCCTCCATTCAGACACCAGTCCAAATGACCCATCAAATGATATGAGCCAACCATTTACAACAAAATATCTTGGGAACGATACGGATAATGAGACTCCAAACCAATATAATTCAGTTGTAATGGGACGATACTACGAGAGAATGTCATCAGGCCACCCAAGCCAAACGCATGCAGATCAGATAGGGGAAGGATATGCCGATATTTGGGGCGGCGATGCTGGTGGTTTTTCCCAAGCGCAAGGATTTGGACCTTTTGATTTAGAATATGGAGATAGTATTCGAATTATTTTAGCGGAAGGCGTTAATGGAATAAGTCGATTAAAGAGTATTGAAGTTGGCAATAATTGGTTTGAGCATGAAGGGTCTAACAGCTTACAAAAACCAGGTGGCGGTACCACAACAGACAATGATGAGTATAAGCGTCTTTGGGTCCAAACAGGAATTGACTCGCTTTTTAATACATTTGATCGAGCAGCATCAAATTTTAATGCTGGTTATACATTAAACCATCCTCCTGCACCTCCATCAGAATTCCAAATTCATTCCGGTGGTGATCGTATCGTTCTCTCCTGGAAAGGTGAGAGTGCAGAATCTCATCCAAACTTTGATGGTTATTCTATTTATCGAGCCATTGCAAAACCGGATACCGTTTATGAAAAGATCTTTGAATGTAGTGCTAGTGATAATGTTAATGAGTTTAATGATATGACAGCCCAGCGTGGATTTGATTACTATTATTACATTGTGAGTAAAGATGACGGGTCGCAAAATGAAATATTCCCAGGGACGCCACTAGTTTCTAGCAAATTTTATACTATGACAAATAAACCTGCATTTTTACGTAGGCCTGCAGGTGAAACTATGTCTGAAATAATTGTTGTACCAAACCCCTTTCACCTTAGAGCAAAACAACTCCAGTTTGGTTCCAGTGCACAAGATCGGCTCGCTTTTTATGGACTTCCACCACAATGCACTATACGTATTTTTACTGAGCGTGGTGATCTTATAGAAACAATTGACCATACTGATGGAAGTGGAGATGAATTATGGAACTCAACGACATCGTCTCGGCAAATTGTAGTCAGTGGTTTATACATCGCTCATTTTGAAACACCGGATGGTGAATCAGCTATCAGAAAGTTTACAGTGATCCGTTAAAATGAAAAAGAATTATAGATTTTATATCTTTTCTGGGATTCTAATTTTTCATTTGGGGTGTGAAACTAAGATTTCTGATTATGATATAAAAACCTTTGCTGTAACTCAAATTGATAACAATGCTTGTGAACAATTTTATAATTACAATCTGGAAAAAACAATAACCACTACTGACTTGGACACAGTCTATAATGATTTAGATAGTTTATATGCTTTTATTTTGGGAGATACATCATCCTTACTTAATATTAATAATACCCAAATAACTGAAATTAAAATGACGTCTGATACAACATATTTATCAGGTTTTGTTGGGCAAGCAGCAGACAGTACATATTTCTTTGGTGATGCATTTGTAGATATTGATGTAATAAATAGTTCTGGGAATTCAATAGCACCTAATTGGAATAAATCGACTCTTGAAGATATTGCGGCTTGTCCCAATGTCCGAACTCGCTCAGTCTTTGATTTAGAACCTGGCTATTATATTTTTGAATTAAAAGCATTAGAAGCAAAAATATTTAATGTTGTGTTTATTAATTCAAATATTGCTCCATCAGCATCTTTTTCAGCATCACCCTTAATAGGAGTTGATTCTTTGGAAGTCTCTTTTTCAGATATGTCTCTAGAAGGGACATATCCTATTATATCCTGGATTTGGAATTTTGGCGATGATTCTTCAGATAGTACTCGATTTCTCCAAAATCCGATTCATCAATACAATCGAGCAGATACTTTTTCTGTCTCATTAACTGTTTCTGATGGTATTTTGAAAAGTACGATAGTAATGGATAATTTTATTCAAATCACTGAAACTGATACGAGCAGTGTTAATGAATAAAATTAATACTACAATCTTAATTTTGTTACTTATGGGTAGTCATGTTGTGGGTGAAAACAGAAAATTAGCGCAAACGGGTTTTCAATTCTTGAGTGTGATTCCCGATGCATATGGCGCTGGCCAAGCTAATGCTTTGACTGCTTCCAGATTAAAATCAGTGAGCCTTTTTTATAATCCAGCAGGCTTAACAGGACAAAAACAATTTTTAGACCTTTCTGTTGCGAATCTAGACTGGATCGCAGGAATTAAACATACTGGAATCAGTCTTTCAGTTATGCCAAGAGGAGGGAAATTTGGTGTGTTCGGAGTGAGTATTCATAATGTGAATTATGGATCACTACAGGGTACTATGGTTTGGGATAATAAACAGGGTTACATTGAAACAGAAAAATTTAAGCCAACCGCACTAGCCATTGGATTAGGATATGGGAAATCTTTAAATGACCAATTATCTGTAGGAGGACAGGTTAAATCAACCTTTCAATATTTAGGTAGAAGTATTATTATAGATTCTGATACAACTTCATCCTTACATAATAATTCAGTCAAATCTTTAGCATTTGATTTTGGAACTATTTTTGATACAGGATGGAAAGGATTTGCGTTTGGAATGTCTGTTAGAAATTTTTCTGAAGAAATTGAATTCTATGAAGAAAGCTTTCAATTACCGCTGACCTTCCGTCTAGGAAGCACAATATTATTATCAGAATTTTCCCCTGTAAACCTTAAAAACCAATCCATAAAATTATCTTTTGATTTGTCTCACCCTCGTTCTTTTGATGAGCAATTCAATGTTGGATTTGAGTATTCATTATTTAATATGATTTTCTTAAGGACGGGTTATTTAATGAATTATGACGAACGTGGTTTAACTGCCGGAGCAGGATTTAATAAAAAATTGAAAACAATGACAGTTGGGATTAATTATGCATATACTCCATTTGGGATTTTTGATACTGTTAGCAGATTAAGTGTCAATTTTGGATTCAAATAATGAGAGTGATATTTCAAATAATCATAATATTTTTTGTCATTTTCAGCTGTGAAAAATACCCATCTGTTGATACTGTTTGGCCCCCATATGAGAATTCGACAGCTGCACCGATTATTACAAGTGTATCACCTCATGCAGATAGCGCATTTGGAGGATTTACGATTCTGACTATTTCAGGTGAAAATTTTTCGTCAGATAGTGGGGGTAATTTTATTTATATAGGTGGTGAGAAAGTTCCCCCTGCATCAGAATCTGCTAATGAAATTGTGGTACAGGCACCTTCTGTGTTTGGAGATACTGTCTCTATCAAAATTGTGGTCCCTCAAGCAGAAAAACTTGCCAGTTACGATTATCGTCTTCAAACCTTAACCGAGGAATATGGTGGATTCACAAACTTAGATAAAGTACGCTGTATTGCAATGGATAGCGGAGGAAACCTATACTCGATGATGGGTGATAGAACGGTTCGAAAAACAAATCCAAATGGTGAATATACCGAATTCGGAACCACTACATTTCCTCAAGCATCTGAAATGAGAATTGGTCCAAACAACACGCTATTCTTGATTAAAGTTAGTAACCGAGTTTTGTATACTATAGGTGAAGATGGGGGGGAAGTGCAGGAATATGCGACTTTCCCGGACTATGTAGATGACGAACGGGTAAAATTAACTTCATTTGATTTTGATATAAATAATAATATTTTTTTAGCGGGTTCAGGAGGTGGCGCTTTTGTTGTTCGTGCAGATACATCTGTAAATAGTTTGGGTATTTATGTGGATTTTAGAATAAATTCTGTAAGAGTATTTGATGGGCATGTTTATTTTGCTGGAACCCAAGCTATTTATAGAAACAAAATTTTAGATGATAGTGGGACACTGGAGATTGAAGAATTAGTCATTGATTTGGCAGAAACAGAAGAATTTAGTTCCCACGATATTAAGTCAATAACTTTTTCCAGTGATGGAAAAATGATCATAGGTACTGATCCTAATGATGGTGATGCTGACCCTATCCTGGTGATGAAGACCAACGGCCAGTTAGAAGCATTATACTCTGATCAACTGATGGCTCCTGCTTATCATGTTCTTTGGGGAAATGGATCTTATATCTATGTTAACCGATACCATAGTGATGCACAAAAACGTCGCATAATTAAAGTAAATATGTTAGGCGGCGGTGCTCCCTACTATGGTAGAGAATAATAAAATCATGAAATAACCAAAAAGGAGGTTTAAAACATGATAAAAACGATAAAAGCCCTATTAACTATGGTGGTTTCATTTGTAATGGTACTTAGTATTCATGCAACTGAAACAACATTCCTTAGTTTTGATGAAGGAGCTGAGACGAACTGGACAGCAGGTGGTGCAGATCCCCTTAATATAATCACTCTTGAAGATGAGTTTGAAGAGTATGTCGAAGGTGATGGTGCTATGAAAGTAACAGTCGCTTTAACAAATATGGTTGCTTGGGGAACATGGACTGATATTTCATATGTATTTCCTGAGCCAGTAGATTTGTCTGGATATTCTGAGATGCGCTTTAAGATGAAACTACTCAAAGAGCCTACGGGGAATTGTAAAACTATGCAATTCACATGTGATTTGTTTGAAAGTGCTGATGCAGACGGTGGTGAAGAATTCTGGCGCTATCCTGAAGATCACGATATTTTCTATAGTCCAAGTGCTTTAGGTGATGCTTCAGAATGGTTTGAAGTTGTTATCCCTTTTAGTCGTCTCGCAATTCCCGGTTGGGCTGCGACAACTAATGGT
>Ga0257121_1000685_pt1 | contig 27714 bp, 23 predicted proteins | sample SI106_100metaG_FD_190180 | JGI IMG/M metagenome (GOLD analysis project Ga0257121, IMG submission 190180) | Marine microbial communities from Saanich Inlet, British Columbia, Canada - SI106_100 | ecosystem: Environmental > Aquatic > Marine > Inlet | place: Canada: British Columbia | collected...
GTTGAGTTTCCATCGTAGTACTGGCTTGACCAGCCCATACAGCCTTCATAGCTACTTGTGTGCCACTGGTTAGCCCAGTAGTCTTACCAAGTTTGACTTGCTTAGTCGTACCACTAAAGGTTTGAGCCGTTCCATAACTTGCGGCTTCAGTCCAGTTCGATCCGTTGTCTGCCGTGAAGTAAATCTTTAAGTGTGTTCCAAGCACCGTACTACTTGAACCGTTGTCCTTGTACAATATTACCCCTGAAGCTTCTGTAGTGGCTGACGGTGCGGTTTGTGTGTCGCTTATGAGTGTGCCAGTTGCAGAGGTTACAAGAGTATCTGAAGCTGGGGTAAAATTAGCAGTGTAGCGTGCGATCCCTTTGGAAATTCTGATTTCATCGAAATAGTAGCCACTTGGAACAAACTCGCTAGGTGATGTAGGGTCATAAAATCCAAATGTAATATCTTGCTGATCACCAGTTGTTCCTGTACGACAAGCCTCATCTATTCGATTAGTCCCATTGATATAAACAGTTATATTACTGCCATATCGTTGCATAGCAACGTGATTCCACGCATTGGTGTTGAAATATTCTCCAGACGTTGAATGATCACCAGCCCCACCAAAAGACATATTGAATGCATCTGCTTTGTCTGATGCTGGCCTGATGAACCATTGTCCTCCATTGCTCCAATGATGGTTAGGCCAATGAGAGGCTAGCCTTCCTGCTTGTGAAAGAGTAGTTGGGCAATACGCCCAAAATTCTATCGTAAAGTCTGCATCAAATTGCAAAGATGAGTGCCACGGAATTTTTAGCCCGTTAGAGCCGTTCATGGCTATTGCCGTTGCCCCCAATTTATTTTGTGCCGTTGAATGTGAAATTGTACCCTGAGTGTTTACAGTGTGACCATAAGATGAACTATCGGTGAAGGTTGTGCTACCGTTTGTTGTGTCGCTATGGATAAGTAATGAAGTCTGTGAATCTGATACAAAACTACCTGACGAACCTGTAATACTACTCACATACTCACCAGTTGTATCCCTATCAACCGTAGTTTCCGTAGTTATCCCAGTATCATCCTCAAAGGTATCTATAAACGCATTAGGTAAATTGAAGGCAGCTTTATTATCTGAAACTGCTGTGTGTAAACCTAATGTAGCTATTGCTTGATGTACTGCCGTTAAATCTGTAGCTGTAACGTGCTGAGTCACAGCACTCGCTGGAATGCGAGCATCTGGTATCGTACCTGTCGTTAGATTAGACGCAGATAATGTGGTTAAATCTACGTTAGATAATCTAGCTGTTGCTATTGTACCAGTAAGTTTTGTTGAATCTAAATCTGCGATGTCAACATTAGCAACCGTACCATCTTCTATATTACTTGATTTTATTCGTGTGATTGCCATTAGCTATTTACATCCTCTAATATGGCTGCAACTACATCTAAAACACTCGCGGCACTTGCAGTTACTCTTACAGCATCTCCTGCTTCCAATACAATTTTCTGTCCTGCTATAACCATCAAAGAACCACCAGAAGGGACCGGTGCGTTTTTAACTAAGTATCTCCATGCAGATGCAGATACACTTGAATCTAATATTTCAACAGAGGCCTCAACAACATTCTGTGTCGTGTTGGCAACATCCAATTCCAAAAGAATAGAAGTCTTTGTTGCTGGAACTGTGTAGATAGTAGTACCTCCAGCAGCATTACTTACATTTTGTGCTATTGCGTTTTTAAAATCATTTGCCATTATTTGTTCCTCTTCATTGTTTTATATATTTATAATACTTATATACTATCCAAGTGCGATTGCCATGGCAACAGCAAATCCTGATGTTGGAATCCCTGCAGCTGACATTGTTTGATTTTTCCATGAACTAGTTCCATTATCATATTGAAGAATGTCAAGATTTGCCAAACCCGACATAGTAGTATCGTTCATCTCTGCCAGAGTGTCCTCAGTAGCGACTTGTGCATCAACATATGCTGTCGTTGCAATTAATGTAGAATTATTACTAGCAGCTTGAGTTACAGCTGTAACAGTTCCTGCAATATTTGTAGCTGTCAATGTACCAGTAATACCAATATGACCAGTTCCAGTAATAGTATTGCCGTTCAGATCAAGATTTCCTCCCAACTGGGGTGTCGTATCATCAACGACATTTTCCATATCATCACTATCATTTGAGAAAATCTCATTAATAGCTGCAACAAGATTTGTTTTATCGGTAGTAGAGAGAGCAGTCAAATCACCAAAATTACTTGCCGTGGTATTATTCTTAACTCTCCATTCATCGAAAGTATCTGTTAAATTGACTACCTGTATTGCCATTGTTTAATTCTCCAATTTTTCTAGTATTTATACATTAAACCTGTGAACCTACTGGAGGTGCATACCATTTTGCAATAGTTACATCACCGACATCAGTAGCATTTGAATCTGTACTCACACTATATTTTTCTATTGTATTTATGCCTCCACTGCCACCATGCCCAGCAGCACTATAACCATAAGTTTCTGATGAACACCCTGTATGTGCATGACGAGTTGCAGTTAACTCTCCATTCATAATAGTAGAATTTCCACCAGATGCAAAAGAATATCTACGAATACTATTAACATACCCAGTATCAAACCCTCCAGTTATATATCCATGTGTTAAAGATGACGTTCCTGAGGAAGAATCAGTAGCAGGATCACAATCACCTACATCAGTAGCATTAATATCAGTAGCATAACTAAACTTATCAATTGTATTATCTCCACCTGGAGTTGGACCTCCGCCTCCAGCAGAATAACCATGTGTAGATGATGATGATCCTGTATAACAAGTTCTAGCTACTGTTAAATCTGCAATATCTGTTGCATTATTTGTACTACCAGTAGATGCAAATGCAAACTTTTGTATATTATTAAGATATGTGTGGCCTCCACCTTGTGGCCCATTATTACCACCACTATGATAACCATGAGTTTCTGATGATTGGCCAGTACCCTGTCCTGACGCAACTGCTAAATCACCATGATCTGTTGCGTTTCCTTCTGAAGCAAAACTCCACCTATCAATTGTAATATTAATTGGTTGAGTAACATGTCCACTACCAGAAATATAACCATGAGTTTCTGATGATTGGCCAGACATATGTGATCTACCAACTCCTGTTACATCACCTACATCAGTAGCACTTACATCTGATGTAAAACTCCATCTTTGAATATCTGTTGCGTATGGTGCAGCTCCTGATGGACTTAAATTACCAGCAGCACAATATCCTTTGACTGTTCCCGGGAATGTCCAAAGTGGTTGACCCCATTCAGGTGCAGTAACAGATTCATTCATAGTAAGAACTTCTCCAGCATCTCCTTTTGCAAGACGAACCCAATCAGTTCCATCAAAGTAGGCAACATCACCTTCTGCTTGACTTTCCAAATCTATTGTAACACCTGATATTTTTTGTATGGCCATTATCTATTCCTTAATATTGATGTCCAGACATTCCATCTGTAGCTATGGTTATATCTCCTACATCTGTAGCTGTTGTGTTAGAAGCATATGCAAATTTTTGTATTACATCAACCACAGTTGTACTACCAAAAGCTCCACCACAAACATATCCATGAGTTGTTGATGATGCAGCTGAAGAATGTCTAATAACAGCAGTCAAATCTCCGTGATCGGTAGCATTTCCACCAGTAGCAAACGAAACCCTATCAATAACATTATAGTCAGTAGGCGCACCCGTATCGTGTCCTCCACAACAATAACCATGTGTTAGAGAAGATACTCCTGCTGGTGAATGTCTTGTAACAGTTATATCTCCTACATCTGTAGCATTTGTTTGTGTCGCAAATGGATATCTTTCAATACTATTAATTACTGTTCCACTCGGTATACCCGGTGCTACATGCTGAACACCTCCCATGGCATAACCATGTGTTTCTGATGAACATCCCGCACCAGCATATTGTGCTTTTACCGCATCAGCCCAATCTGTAGCATTTGTTTGTGAAGCAAATGGAAACTTATCAATAACATTAGTATTAGCATTAGTACCATTTTCACCACCATATGTAAATCCATGAGTACATGATGATGCGGGTGCTGCTCTCACTTTCATAATTCCCGTTAAGTCTGCCCAATCAGTTGCATTTATATCTGCTGTAAAACTAAAACGATCAATCTGATTATAATTCACAAGAGGTGAACCCTTGTATCCACTAGTTACAAAGCCATGAGTTTCAGATGAATGGCCGTTACAAAATCTACGACTAGATACTAGATTGCCAATATCGGTACTATTACCATCTGTAACAAGACTATATTTGTCAATATTATCTGAATAAGTTTCACCCGGTCCTGTCCACCCACCACATGAATATCCAGTTTGTGTTCCAGTAAAATAACAAGCTGCACCCCATCGAGGTGCTGTTTCAGTATCATTCATAGTAAGTCTTTCACCAGCTATACCTATTGCTAATCGTTGCCATGAACTTCCATCAAAATACATAACATCACCAGCAGTATCAGATCCTAACTTAATTGCTCTTCCCGGTATTTTTTGTGTCGCCATTATCTATCCTTATACTGTTTAAAAATGTGATGATGCGTGATGAGCTCTCAAGGTCGTTAATCCTGATCCTAAATCTCCAACATCAGTAGTATTTGACTCGTTAGCAAATGCAAATTTACCTATATCCGTATAAAGTTCACCGCCAGCACAATAACCATGTGTCATTGATGACATTCCATTTCCTCTAGCACCACCACCGCCACCGCCACCCCAGAGTGATGCTCCATGGGTTAGATTTCCTACATCAGTAGCGTTTGCAGATGACGCAAATATATATTTGTCTAAATTAGTGAAGAGATTGCCCGCTCCTAAAAAATAACCATGTGTTTCTGATGAAGCACCAGAAGCATGGCCAGATACTGCTGTTACATCTCCTACATCATCAGTTGTTGTTTCATTAGCAAAAGAAAATCGAGAAATATGATTTACTTGAGGACTTCCACTCCCGGCAATATAACCATAATCAGCAGTTGAATCAGTTACTCCACCACCCTCTGTTCCAGAATGAGTGTTTGGTAAATTACCTACCAAAGTTGCGTTTGCTGTGTTAGCAAATGCAAATTTTTCTAAGGTAGTAGCTGAAACTTCGCCGCCAGTAGCATAACCATGTGTCAAACCTGAAACTGGTGTCATGTGATGATTAACAACAGTTAAATCAGCAAGGTCAGTTGCATTACCACTAGGATTTGTATTCTGAAAACTTTGAATCGTATTTACACTAATAGCATTATTTTGACCACGACCTCCAGCTACAAACGAATGTGTTTCACTTGAAAACCCAGAAACAGCATGTGATGGTGCAACTAAATCACCAGTTGAATCAACTGCATTTCCATCTGTAGCAAATTCATGTGAATATATATCTGAGTAAAAATACCAGACACCTGTTCCACCACCACCATAGTGATTAGCACCACCCATAGAAAATCCTCTAATACTACCACGATAAACCCAATCGGATGTACCCCATTGTGGAAATGTTCCAGCGTCATTGACAACTAATACTTGTCCTGCTTCTCCTTTTGCAAGTCGCACCCAATCAGTTCCGTTATGATACATAATATCAGAACTTACTTGTGAATCTAATTGTATTGCTCTACCTGGGACTTTTTGTAATGCCATTATATATCCTTATGTCTTAATAATATAATTCAAAATAATTGTTGGTTGTACACTAGAACCAATAACCATAGCCGCACTTCCCGATACTTGAAAAGCACCCCCTGAGGCTACAGTACCATGAATATGACTTTCTTCATCTACACTTGCACCAAGTACATCACCATCAATTGCACTACCAGCCGTTGTCAAACGATTTGCTGAAGTTCCACCCATGTCATCTTGACCAGCTGCAACTCGTCCTCTCATATCTGGAAGAAGGAAAGTCGTACTTCCATCACCCACTCCGTAAGTAGTACCAATTGCTGTAAACAATGTTGAGTAAACTGTTCGTGAAATTGCTTGACCAAAACATAACAACCAACCTGCAGGTGCTGTTGCTCCTGCATATGGATTAAGTACACCAGTTGGGACAAGTGAACCACCAGATACTAATGAAGCATCTGAGTATTCTTCAACTAATATAGCAGCCGATCCACCTGAGCCCTGCCAATTGGATTCTGGTTGTTCAGAAACTTTCCCTCTACCAATATTGCCACCTAGAGGTCCTGCTCCGGATCCATCACTACTTTCACCAGATGCTCCAGTAAAATTGAGTTGACCACCTGTTGCATTACCACCAGAACCACCAGCAGTACCACCACCTGCAGATGAACCTCCAGCTCCTCCAACAATCGTTGTATTGAAAGATGAATCAACTGAGGTAACTGTAAGATTACCAGCCATAGAAGTTCCGCCAATAACATATGGATAAGATGTAACATTTGTTACATCTAAAACTGACAACGCACAACCACCACCTCCACCCATACCTGAGTGGCTGGTGTTTACAAAATGGCCTGATGCTCCACCAGGTCCAACTACATAAACTTTAATTTTTGTAATATTAGCAGGTTTTGTCCAAGTACCAGTCGCGGTCGAACTACTCGTAAATAATTGATGTGATACTAATTTCTCTCCAACTAGGGAGGCACTTGCATCTGAGTATTCTTTGATAAAAATACCACCTGCGTTTCCAGCATTAGAACCACCAGTATTACAAGCTTCAGCTCCTAGCCCAAGTCGTTTTAAAGGTGCTAGAGTATTTATTCCTCTTTCACTATCACTGCCAGCAAGATTACCAGTACCAGGTTCATTAAGTAAATTACCACCAGTCGCGGCTCCTCCTGCACTAGCAGATCCTGATGTCGATTGGCTACCACCATTAGCTGTCATTGTTACACCACCAATGACAAACTCACTAGGACCAGCACTATTATTAGTACTTGCACCAATCAGCCATGTTCTTCCACCCATACCAATTTCATATGTAGCTGATGAAATATTTGTTACATCAAAAACACTATACGCAACACCACCTCCACCTGCACCCGGACAACCGGCAGTTGAACCACCTTGAGAATTTGAACTATTAGAACCACCTCCACCAACAACCCAAACTTCTATTCTTTGTACACCAGCTGGTTTTGTCCAAGTACCTGTTCCCAAAATATATGGACCCGGAGCACTATTACCAGCTCCGTGACCATTGCCAGCAGTATCAAAATTATTTAAATCAAACAATTGAATTGATACCAACTCACCACCAACTCCACCGAGAGGAGGTTGACTACTCCAATCAGACCCATCAGATGTTAATACATTTCCATCTGCACCTACACTAGGTAAAGCAGCTGTAGCTGCATTAACCCAATTAGGTGCATTAGCAGCCGTATTAGTTGCGAGAACTTGTAACGCTGTTCCAATACCTAATTTCTGATAATCTGTTCCATTATAATAAAGAATATCACCAGCCACATCACCACCCATAGATAGTTTAGCACCCGTAATACTATTATCTGCAACAGAACTTGCAATACCTAAATGTACTACTCTTATAGCTGCACCATTGCCAGGTGCGGGACTAAATGTAATTGATGTTGTTGATGGTAAAGTAAATGATGTGGTTGGTTGAGCAACACCATCAATAAAAGTTAATATTGATTCTTCATAAGGCGCACCAGTACTTAATGTAAACGTAGCTGTAGTACCATCACCTGTAAAAAGATTTTCTATATATGTGGAAGAACCTACAGCACCACCTGCACCAACTGTTGCAAAAGTCATTGTACCAGATCCGTCTGTAACTATTGCCTGGCCTGAAGTTCCGTCAGTTACAGCCAATTGTGGAATACCAACTGTGTTGTCGGTAACCATTCTACCATGTGTTTTAATAGTCATTTATTTTATCCTTTAACGCTTAGTTTCCAAGTTATATTATCTTCATCCCATTCATAAGTATCTGCCGCATCATGGCCTGTTGGATAAGCAACTGGTGCATCCCATAGACAAGTATCCTCATCCAATATCCATGATGGATAAGGTTGTGGAGGAATAAATGCATCTCTAGTTTTATCATAAGTCATACCTACACCAGCATAATTTTTTCTCAATGGTGTTCCACCTAAACTATGTTCACCCCCATATGTATTAAATGAAGTTTGAATCCAATTAAGAGGATTACCAAACTCACCAGAGTTGACAACTTCTTCATCAATAACAAGAACTCTTGTAACTATATTATTCTTATCTATTTTTGCATAATGGGCCATGCTCTATACCTTACTATAAAAATGTGTCATACAATATCTACCCAATCCTTGATCTCTGTATTTATTTTCTATTTTTACTTTATCTACTTCATGTAAATAATAGCTTGGAAACATTATCATTCTATTATGTATACACTCAACTGTTTCATTTGATTCTGGAAATCTTAAATTTCCATCTTCAAATCTTTTTGGTTCTTTATAAAACCATATCAAAACTGTATGCATAAACGAATCAAAATGTTCTCCATAACTATTTGAATCTTCATAATAATTAACTATCGAACAATCATAGTTAGTATTTTCAAATTGTCTTGCAGCTGGTGTCGTCTGTCTATAATTTTCTAAAACTTCTTGTGATAATATTTTTTTATATACTGTTAATATATTTGAATCTTCTCTATTGTCTGGATATATTCCTTCCAGATAAATTCTATTTAAATTGGCTACTGGACTAACACCATAACTACCTGGGAACTTTCCATCTGTATAAAGATTGTCTTGTCTATACCATTCAAGTTCTTCCCAAATTAAATCTTGTTCTTCGATTGAATAAAAATCATCAACAATCATATATGGAAAAGCTTTATCATCTGTACATAATGTAAAATTCATAATACTTATAATTTAAGGGGTGTATATAATAACATCTCCTGTTGCACCAGAGGTTCCACCAGTAAGTGTTTCACCAGTAACAAAAGCTCCTGTTGGTTCTGATAGACTTATTGTTCGCCGAGGTGTAATCCAACTTAAATTTCCTGTTCTTGCATCATTAGTACTTGAACCAATACCACCAGCACCTACTGCAATTGCATAAGTCCCAGATACAATCTGTGTACCAGTAGCAACGTGCATACCACCAGCACCTCCACCACCTCTAAACCATCCACCTTCACTATTACTATTACCATGACCACCAGAACCTCCACCACCAGATATAATCATAGTATCAATATTACCAGTTCCAGTTACAACAATTGCACCGGAAGATAAAAAAGTATGTGATTTATAATTTACCGAACTAACTGTATAAGTATTTGTAGTACCACCTGCAATACTAAATCCTGATTGACTTGTATCATATCTCACAACTACAATACCAGAACCTCCATTACCCGGTACGGATCCAGCTGCGCCACCTCCACTTCCAGTATTTACAGCACCAACAGCAGTAGTTCCACTACCACCTCCACCTGATCCACCTGCAGCATAACTTGGAGTTACATTACCTCCTGCACTTCCACCACCGCCTGCAAATATATGCATCCCTACAGTAGTTCCAGCAGTATTTCCATCTCTATAAAAATTAGCTAAACCAGCACCGCCTGCTCCACCAGTATTACCACCTCCACCGCCACCGGCAGCACCTGCTCCTCCACCGCCACCGCCTGCACCTGAATGAGCATTTCTATCTCCACCATTACCACCATTATTTCCTTGGCCTGTAGTTGATCCACCTCCACCAGAAGGACCCCAATTGTTTGAAGCTCCTCCTCCACCTGAACCACCACCATAACCAGCTTCTTCACCCGGACCTCCTGCACCTCCACCTACACAAGTTGCTAACTCTGTTGTTCCTATTAAAGTAACACCTTCGTAAACTGCTGTATATCCATTTACACTTCCTGTAACTGTTTCACCTAATTGAAAATCTGGTAAAGCAGTAAGAGTTCTTTCTATCACTTGTGATGTCCCAGGAGTTCCATGATAAGGAATCTGTTCTGGATTTGTTCCACCCGGACCGGGAATATTACCTTGAATTTTAATCTGTAAATCCATTAATGCAGCTGCAGTTAAACCGACTACACTAAGATGTCTGCCCTGATTAATAAATGCCATATTTTATGCCTTACATTTTAACATAAATCTTACACCTGATCCAGCAACTCCAGAACCAATTTGTGTAACTTTAAAAGTTATCCTATCACCAGAAACAAAAGCAGTTGTTGATAGTACACCAACAGTCATCGCATTGGTACTAACTGCAAACTGTGGTTTAGTAGAATAAATACTTGTTCCATTTTTTAAAATATCACATATAAGAGCTTGACCAGTACATACAGTATCTATGTACCCGACTTCTCCTTCAAATATTCCAGTTCGTGCCATAACCATTTCACCATATGTTTGAACTACCACTGCTTGTGCAACAGTAGCAGAAGAATAACCAGCAATAAAAGATATATCATAAGGCCATCCAAAAGCAGCACCAAACGAAGTTGGATTTCCAGCAATCTTAGTTCCATCAATAGAATCATCTGCTATATCAGTTCCAACGATTGAACCATTTGCAATTTCTTGTGAACGAATAGTTCCCGGAGAAATTGATGCATTTGTAATTGTTTGTGCAAATATCTTGGCTTCTGTTACAGCATCATCAGCTAACTTAACTGTTGTAATTACACCATCTATAAATTTAGTTGATGTTACCGCATTAGATGCAATCTTAGCAGTCGTAACTGTTCCATCTGAAGGTACACCAACTGTAGATTGAAAACCAAGATGTAAACATCGAATGATTGAACTTACAGGAGGTGCTGTCATAAACTGAATAGATGTTGCTGTCGGTAATGCGTATGCAGTTGTTGGTTGAACAATACCATCAATATAAACTAGTAATGCATTAACAGAACCAACTGAAGCAGAAAGAGTAAATGTTGTTTGTGCGGATACACCTGTAAATTCATCTATTGTAAAATTCTTTAATGCTGTTGTCAACATTCCAGATGTTATCGTATCCTGATTAATTACAGCTGCAGATGTTGTACCAGAAATATGACCACCCATAGCAGGGTCTGTAAGAACATCACCAAATGTAAGAGTACCAGCACCATTAGTAATAAGTGCTTGTCCACTTGTACCATCAGTTACAGCTATTTCTGTAATACCAACTGCGTTAGCTACAATCTGTGCATTTCCAACAGTACCAGATATATCACCACCAACAGCAGAACCTGTTACATCAATCGTACCAAAACTAATCGTACCAGCACCATCAGTTTTAATTACTTGGTCTACAGTTCCATCTATCAACTTTAATTCTGTAACACCAATCAAGTTTGTCAAAGTAACATTACTTAAATCTTCTCTTGCTAATGGAAACCCAGCAGTCGTAGCACCATCATGAACTACTACAGTATCTTTAGTAGTATCAACAGTCGTTTCACCAGTAAATCCTGTAAAGGCCGCATGTTCTGATGTTGTACCTCTTCGTCTTTGTACTCTTTTTGCCATGTTATTTCTCGCTTATCTTTAGTAAAAGATTTTTTATTTCTTGCATATCATCTTTCAAAGTATTTATATCAGTTATACAATCTTGTAGTTTTTTTTGTTCTTCTAATTTTATTGCTCTATTTATTTTATAACGACTCAATGCAGTTTTATCTGTATTTAAAACAGCACTAGAATTAGAATCTCTTGTATATTTAAGTTCACTCATTATGCTAATGCTATTACTCGTAAATCTTTCAATAATGGTACTGTACTTGTTGTTGCAGAGTTCATAACAATTTTAATTGCAAAGTTTTTAAATGAATTATAAACAACACCACTAGAAGTATAGTTAGCATTTGCTCCCGCTGGGTCAAATTGCAACTCTAAATAATCACTAACATTATCCGTTCCCGAAACTGTAACTGTGTTTGTTGTTTCACCCATCAATTGCCAAGGTCTGTTATCAAATGTATCAGAATCAAATTGTGATAATATTTTATAATACACTTTAATACTAGTTCCAGCCCGTCTATTACAACTCACAAATACTGTTAAGTCTGTTGCATCAAATCCATCTTTTAGATTTACGCGTCTTGTTACATATCGTGCTAGTGCATCACCACCAGAACTTGCTGCTTCATTTGTAGAAAGATTATTAACTATATTCTCAATCGTAATAACACTATTTCTTGCCGTATCAATGATAGGAGAAATTTTATCACTTGTAGAAGTTAGAGTTGCCTTTGCAACATAAGTTCCAGCAGCTGTTCCAATTAACTTTTGAGTGGTAAGTGGATAATTAGTACCTTGTATTACATTAGTATAATCAGTTGCTAATACATTTGTTCCGCCATCAGTCATCCTAACACCCCATGTAATACTTGTTCCACTATGACGAATTTCCTGTGGTGTTAAATGAATCATATCAGCTTTAACATCTACACCACCTGTACTATCTTTAAAAACTGCCTGTGCAGTTGCATCAATAGTAAATTTGTTTCTGTTAATTTGAAACATCATATCTTGATTTTGTTCAGCAGTCCATGTACTTGCATTTTGTGATTTAAATAAAACACCGGCATATGGTTGTTCAGAAACTTTTCTAGTTGTTCCAATAATATTTTCACCAACTTCAGCAATATATGTTTCATATTTTAAGCTATTGCTTAATACAACTAATGAATATTCACCCGGTTTTAAAAATACAGGACTAGAGAAAGCAAAATTTGTTGCTAATGATGCATCTTCACTAACATTTACATCAGCAGGAAGTTTATTCATATGAGTAAAAGGAACAATCACTCTTGTTGGATAACCATTAGTAGTAGTTCTAATCTGTATTGAAACTGGTAAACCATCTGTGTCTTTTGATTTAAAATATAAATCTACATCAGAAATAAATACACCATCAGGATGTAGAGTTCCATCAATCAAAAATGTTTCAGCTAATGGATCATACCAACCACCTACATGATTCCTTGTAAAAGATTCTGTACCAAAGTTAACATCAGCTGCACTACCCATTCCACCCTGTTCTACTCTCGGTACTCTGGTTGAAACAATAACATTTTCTTTTGTTTGCAACATTCCTTGTGCTTGATAAATTGCCATTCCGTATGTAGATGCTGTTACTAAATCACCAACTGTATTATCAACTAAAAGAAATTGTCGTTCTCCAGTTCTAAATCTTAGTGTATCTGAATTTGGAATTACATATGTTAAACCAGTAATAGAACCTGCATTATCTGTGTAAATTGCACCCGCCAAACTTCCACCACTAGGAGTACAATAAGCCGCAATTGCTTCATTATCAAAAAATGGATAGACTCTTGTATTTGGTTTCATTCCAGTAACAGAAATAGTCAAAGTTCTTGAACGAATAAATGGAACAATGGAAACATCAACAATCCTATCACCAATACTATTTCTAACAGTATCAGTTCCAGTAATCATATTTTGGATTCCTCTTCTTACCTGAAGGGTATCTCGTTCCCAATTCTCAGTCGTAACTTGGCGAATCCATGGCCAACGTCCCTGTCTTTCAACAGACCTTGTAATTCCTGTCATTCGTTCTTCACCAAATCCACCAGATTGAATCTGTTGCCAATCATCCCATTGTGAACCAAATCCCAATCCAACCAAACTTTCCCAACCACTATTTTCACCTTGAAGATTGACTATAACTTCTGGTCTATTTGCTGTATCAATCCAATTATCACTAGGAGGATTTAACTCTACATTACCAATCCATGCCAATACAGCAAATGGATTAACATTGATTGCTTTACTTGCAACTGTTTGAGTAACTACTGGTGTAGATGTAAATGGTAATGTGATTAAATCACCAGTTTTAGTAACACCAGTCGATGCTGATGAATCATAAATAACATCTGTGTTATTAGATACAAACGGAGGCCTCATAATTTGTTGCTTAAAATCAATTGAACATTTATGATCTGCACTCAAAACATTTCCTACACTATGACCCATAAATGCATCTACTAATATTCCATTTTTAAATCTATCTAAACCAGCAGTATCTTTAATATCTAATGATTCAGCTTCCTTTTCCAATAAAGATAAACTTGTATAATATTCAACATGCTGTATTCGTTTTTCAAGTCTACCAATATCTCTCATAGTATATCGTTTATTTTCAATATACTGTGTAATAACATCAGATGCATTAAACGTATAGGCAGGAACATATACGGTATATAAATCCATTGTACCATCTAAACGATTGGGAGGAGTTGTTCCATTAGAAGAAACACCGGTATTGACTCCAAAAGTTCTTGACCTACTTAAATATACTGTATCAACTCTAGGAAGATAAAAACTATAATCAGCAGACCAATTTGTATTTGGAATAGGCACTTCGGAATTTTGTATTGCTGTTCCACCATCAGCTCGGCGAGGTCGAAAATCAATACAATCTCTTAGTTCTACTTTAGCTCCAGTAACGGGACTAATATATGTTGGAACATTATCATAACCAGTTGAACCAGTATATGAATCAGCAGAAAGATACCCAGTACCAGAATGAGTAAAATAATCTATAATAGCTGTAATTCTTCCTGTTGGAGCAGTTGCACTTGTTAATTTAATTTTGCCGTGGTCATAAAAATTATCTTTCTGTCCAGTATCTAAACTATATTTTGAAGAAATCTCTGTATCACCAGCTGCGACTGATGAAGCAACCTTTATAAAACCACTTGTTCCACCTGTAATTGTTTCTGCAACAAAAGTTCCAGATACAACAACATAAGTAACACTTGTAGTTCCAGATGCTCCAACAATAACCGTTCCAGTTGCACCAGAAGTTCCACCTGTAATTATTTCGCCAGGTGTAAATGTATCAACTGTGCTTGCAACTGTAAGTGTTGGGAGAGTCGGGTTCGTTGCAAGGTTGCCCGAATCATAAACTGCTTTAATAGCATGAACATCAGCTAACCCCATAGAATCAAAATTAAGGTTCGTAGTGTTCGGTGTGTTTATAATAACTTCTTTATTTTTAACAAATGATTTAGTTTTTTCTGATTTAACATCTACATTAATAGTTGCAATAATATCCGCAGTAAATGAAGTTGTACCAGTATTATCATTTAATGTAATTGTTGTATTGGTAGGCCCGTTAACTGTTATTGTTTGTCCACCACCATCAAAGGCAACCTGTTCACCAATAGTCAATCCTGAAGTACCAACAGTTCGTATAGTAGTTGTATAATATTCTCTTTTATTACTATCACTTAATGCACCAGTTCCATGAAATGTTTCTGTAGAACCAGCAGTAGAAAGTGTTGCTTGTCCTGCCGTAAAAGTAACATTCTCAAATACTCGTTTAGTAGTATAACTTGTATCAACATTACCAGAAGAATCACGAATAGTTTTAATTGTTTCTTGTGGTAATTGAAAAACCATACTATTGAATGTAGATTCATATAATGTTACATTACCACCAACGACGCCACCCACTTTACCAGAATCATCAATATTTGATTTAGCACCAAGTACTACAGGTGTAACATTTGCATCAACAGGAACAACTATAGATTCAATTGATTCAAAATTAGAACTAGACATTGTAATATCATAAAGATACATATTAAGAACTTGTACAGCACCAGTACCAGAAACATAATCAATTGCTCTTACTTTAGCTGTACCAATTTTTGTATTAACATAAGTAACAGGAGTTGTTAACACAACAGAAGCATGAGCTACATTATGTAAATCAACTGTTGCATGTTCTGTAATATTAAACAAACCAGAATAATCTTTTACAACGACATAGTTGCCGTACTGTATTAATCTATCAAAATTATTAACATTTTCAAACTCTCGGGCCTTATCTATTATAAGATCACTTGAAACAATTGTTTCATATTCCAACCCTTCGATGTATGCCTTACCTGGGTCTAATCTAAAAATAAATTTTGAAGTGTCATTAGGATCATCTTTTAATTGAACATTAAATGCTCGTACAGTATAACTACCAGATTCATCAAAAGTTCTTCTACCAAAAGTTTCTTCTAAAACAGTATAAATTGGTATCTGTATATCTTTTTCTTTAATCCCATTATTAGTTCTTAACAATTCATAAAAATCAGTATCATCAATTGAAGTCATTGCTTTCTTTGTCAATGCTAATTCAAACTTTAATCTATCAGCACCCGGTGCTGCATAGTTATACGACCCTTGTGCATTATCTAAAAGTGTAGTATCATCACCAGATGAAATAATACTTGCTGTAACTTGTAAACCAACTTTATAAGAAGGAGTGTTTGTGTATTTGTCTAAAATAAGTGTGTTCGCACCAATGTTAATAAAATTTCCATTCACATAAAACACACCAGAATTTATAGATACAGCACTACCTGTTCCTGTTGGTAAAGATGCAGCTGCAAGAGCAGATATACTTAAATCTGTTGCACTAATTCTTTCACCACCAAGAAATGCTGGTGATGTTGTTAAAGTAGATACTGCTTGAGAACCTGTTCCTGAACCACCAGAAATTGTAACTGTTGGTATGGAAGTATAACCACTACCTCCGTTTGTGATATCAACAGCATAGAGCGAACCACTAGAAATAACAGCAATTGCTGTTGCACCTGTACCCCCACCACCTGTAATCGTAACTGTGGGAGTTGAAAGAAAACCATTACCACCAGCTGTAACATCTATGCCTTGAACAACATCAGTAAGAGCACCACCAGTAATATATTTTACAAATATAGTATCTGGGTCACCAGTAGTAGCATCAATAGCTGATGTATTTAATACAAGTGCCTTTGTGCCTGATTGACTACCAACAACAGTTTTGCCTGCAAAAGTTGCTACATTAATATTTGTTAAATTATATTGCTGTTGTAATTTTATATATTCGTAATCTAAATTAAGAGTTAACTCACCACCAGTTACTTTAGAACCATTCGCAAATACATGATCGCCAAATCGTTTGAGTTGATTTCTTATTATTGTTTGTTCTTGAGTAAGCTCTCTTGCCTGTACAGCTACAGCAGGTTTATAGAGGACCTGATGAAAATCTTTAGTTTCATCATAATCATCAAAGTATGGACTCTGATTAAGATTTAAATTTATATTGGTTGTCATGTATTATTACCTTTATTAAAATTCAACTACTAGCTTGACATCCTCAGTTTGGTCAGATGCACGATTGATCGGAGCTCTATACTCTACATATATTTGTTCACCACTATCATCATCTAGTTCTGCACCTGTATATGTGGTTGATACTGCGGCAGCACCACTTGCATTTGGATTTGCAATTAAGAGTACTTTTCTAAAATCATCTCCTACTACAAAGTCACCACCTTCTGTTCCAACCAAACGAATATTAATCATTACATATGCACCACCAAGTTCTGTCTTTGCATTTTTACCATGTCCATTCTTGGGACCGATTCTTGGTTCAAGAATACAACCATTCCCACCACCACCAGTAATAGTCGCAGCTGCAGAACGATAAAGAGTTCCAACATTTGTCATTGATACTTTTTTAACAACACCACCAACCACACTAGAAACTCTTGCTGCTGCACTAGAACCTTCTGTTGTTGTAATTGCAATTGCCGGCATTACTTCATACACACTTGTATTATCTGGAGTCGTTGTCCATGCAGAAACCGTTGCAGTTTTTGTAGAACCAACATAATCTGTAATAACTTTTATCTGTCCACTTCCAGTTCCAGAAGAAATATAAACTGTCATACTATTATAAACATCATCTGTAGTAGAAGCAGCCGTTGATAACTGTATTGTTGTAGATGTTGCACCCTGTGCTGTACCTGTATGAATATTAACATATCCAGTTCCACCTGCTGTTACATCTATATGTTCTAATGCTCCGTCAACAGCTGCTTGTTGTACATCCCATTGTGGTGTACCATCATCAGATGTCAAATATTTTATTGGAATCCAATCTGTCGTTACATATTTCAAAACATCTGCCTGCTGAACTTCATACATAAATTTCCAACGGTAGTTATCAGATGTTTCAATAATAGAAGAAGTTTGTCCTGTCGGTTTAACAGTAGATGCAACTCCACCATAATTACTGATACACTTGTAAACATTATACTGATCTGTCATTACAAAAAATGTTTGGTCAATCTGGTCATCTTGAAGATGATTGTATTCTGTATAAACAGTTCCTGATGTCCAGTCAGTTCTTTTAACAACATGAGATACATCTGAGGTATTAATTAATTTTGCAGCTATCATATCATTATGATGAATGAAAGGTGCTACAGTTGTATCTATGGGTGTTGGAATTGCAGTATCGGATGGTGAAGCTTCTGTATATTGACCTAGACTTGCACCAGACCAACTATCAGCCTTACCAATCATTAGATACATTTTATTAGTTGAAAACGAACTAATAAAATTATCTGCGTTATAAGTTCTAAATGCGTTAGTTATAATTGCTGGCATAATCTCAATCCTTTTTTATTTATTTATAATGCTATTCTATGTAATGACAATATGAATGTATAAAATACTTTGATTCTGATATTGGTTTAAGTCCCGCATGAAACCATGGCCACAAAGGTGGAAAAATTATCATGCGACCTTTTCTTGCTTCTATCTTTGCTGTCTTATTTGACAAATAAAATTCTGTTTCTCCCCCTTCATCAACATCATTCAAATATACAAAAAATGCTAAAAATCTTCTGGATGTTTGTAAATCTCTTACGTCAACATGAGAATCAAATCTATCATAATCATTATTTAAATATCGCTTCATTCTTACTGCTTCGTAACCATGTTTTTCAGGCCACATTGTTGGAGTGATTAAACATTCCTTTTTATAATGTTCAACATAAGTCTGAAAGACTGTCATCATCCCTTCCTGAACAGATTTCCATTCCTCATGTTTTGTTAATATAATCTGTTCAAAAGATATTCTATTATCAGCATCCTTAACATGAACCTTCTCAAATTTGTCTTTTGATACTTCAAATTTTTCTATCAAAGATTCACAAGAATCATCAGTTATTACATTGTTATATACCTTCACAAAATCATCAATCATAAGTCCTTTTCATAATAATTATTTATAATATTTATACCTTAGTTATGTGACTATTCATCACAATTCTTGTTTTTTCGTTCTGAGTTGTAATATATCTTGCAATCATTTCATCTTTAAAATGTTCTAAACGATAACCACCACCCAAATGTTCGCCTGTATTATTATCAGTATCTTTACTAAATCCACCCTGTTTATTGAATTTCTGTCGATCTAGCTGCCTACGCAAAGGTCCCAATTGTAATGCACCCTCAACACCAGCTGAACTCTGTCCCCAATCTTCCCAATATGCTGAACCGACTGTGGCATTTATATTATCTGTAATCAATCCCCAATCTGCTTCTAAAAGCATTGGTTGATGAACAAATAACCAATCATCTGAATCTGTTATGCTTAATATAAAAATTGGTAAATCTATTTCAACAATATGCCAATCAGAATGTCCGAGTCCCATCTGTGAACCAAAAGCTTGTCCATTGTGTGGCCACGGACCTCCATCTGGCCATTCTGGATTTGTCTGTTGTAATTGTAGATTGAGTCGTACTGGTGGCTCAATATCTCCATCATGCCAAACAATTGTCCAAGGATATTTGTGTCGTGGAGGAATAGAAAGATTTATTCCTGTTTCGAGTAATCCCGTAATTAATGTTCTACCAAACAATGCGAGCCCAGAAGGATGCACTACTCGTTTAACATAATCTCTCCACTTGTCAATTGTATTACCAGATTTAATCTCATAAGAAAATGCTTGATAATATCTACTATCTTGAATATAATTTGCGGCTGATAAAAATCCATCATCACCAAGCCATCTTGTTTGGTACTCATTTTCATAACCACTAATTATTGCAGTACCCTTTGCTGTTCCATCACCAATATTAGAAAAATCAAGAAGAGGTACTGACTGATAATGAAAACCATTTTGTCTTAGCTGAAGTGTTTTAATTCCACCAATACCACTACCATTTAATGTGATGCTTACTCCTGTTCCACTTCCTCCTCCTGAAACAGTTGGTAATGATTTGTAACCCAAACCATTATTCTCAAACTCCAACGCAGTAATTCCACCAGAACCATTTACTGTCTTAACAAGTAAACTACAAGTCCTTCCATCAATTTCTAATTTATTTGTATTATCTATTGTTAGTTTATCACCAACAACATATCCACTTCCAGCTGCAACAATATTTGCTATTGTAATACTTCCTGTAGATAAAGATTCAACTAAGAGTTGTGCTCCAACAGCTCCTGCTCCACCACCCGTTACTGTAACATTATCATCTACACTATAACCATTGCCAGGATTCGTCATAGTATACCCAGTTACCATACTATCCAGAGTAAACGTATTTGTTCCGTCTGTAACAGTTTCATTTGCTAAAAATGTTCCAACAACTTTAGAAAGATAAATTGTGGATACTTCAAAAGCACCAATCTGTTCTTTAAGAACCAACTCAACGATTCCGTTTGAACCAGAAGTTCCACCAGTAATTTCTTGTCCAGTAAAATCAAATATAGCTGAACTACCACTAGTGTCAATACATCTTAAAATTTTATCTTTAGTGTATCGACCATCTGATACACGAAGCATATCAACAGATGGATAATAAAATTCAATTTCTTCTTGATACAATAAACGAAATAAAAACTGGAAAGATTTCTCACTACCTTTAGAACGATAGAAATCACGCAATCGTTTTATTACATGAGGTTTATTTGAATTAGCAAATACAGCCTCTGGAATATCCTTACCAAATTGTGTTTTAAAATACTGTAAGAAATCATCAACTGTTTTATCAACATTAAAATAATTTGGAAGATTACCAATAATCTCATATGGTTTTCCAGTTTGTTCCAGATACTCATAGTATGCTTCCAAGAAAGCTACAAACGTAGCATGATCCTGTTTTACAAAATCTGGTAATTGTCCTTCTACACGAACAGATATTCGTTCATCAAACGAAGGATGTATTGGGGTGTTTGGATTACTTGCCATATTAGATTATCGTTTCCGCGACCATTGTAATATTAATTGCAGCTGTGTCAGTCGAATCAGTTGTTATTATTTGTTCTCTTAATGGAGTAATATCCTGATTGTTAGTTCCAGGTGTTACAGTCATCTTGATATATGATTTTCCATCCGAAATAGTATATGGAGTAAAATTATTTAAAACAACTTTGCCAGTAGTATAATCTATTGTTCCAAGATTCTGAGAACCATCAGCAAGAGTCATATACGTTGTTGGAATATCTATAGCAACACTATCTGTTGAACTAGTATAAGTTGATCTAACTAATTTAACATTACCAAGACTATCATCAATCAATGTATATGTAAATCCATCACTCGCCGTAAAGGCAGTACTGGTAAGTGTTCCCTCAGCTAGCGTCGTATTAAACTCCATAGTGTATGTTGCAGCTACTGCTAAAGTTGTTGGAGCAATTTGCATCTGATATCTAATAGATGTTTTACTATTGCGTATAGAACTATTCGTATCATCTATTACTCCTGCTAACTTAGAATATCTAAACTTATTATCAAACTTTTGCAAACTCGTTGAGAAGTAATTTGTAATAGTTGAACTTATTAGAGATTTTAAAGTATCTTCATTCGTCAACAAAGTAACAGGATCATAATTAATAGTTGTGTCAATTAAAATATAATAAAAAATAGGATCAACAATTTCTGGTGTTACAGTAACTACATTAGTCTTTTTCAATATAGAAGTTTTAATTGAATCTTTCGTAGCTGCACTAAATGCTGTATTGCCTTTTGGTTTAACTGCTATATAAACTTTACCATATACTGCTGGACTTGCATCCTCACCACCATATACCGTAATAGATTCTATATCACTTCTCTCACCAAGCAAGATAGCTTTATAATCTTCTTTAGTTGTTGCACGTTTTTGTGCTTGATATAATTTTGGTGCATTTGTTTTTATTGAAGCAACAGATTCAATCTCTGCCCCACCTGAAGCTGCACTAGCAACTGTCAATGTATAGTTAGCTGATGATAAACCAGCAACTGTTCCGACAGCCGTAAATGAACTTGCCTTATTTGCGGCTAAACCACTTGTAACTAAATACTCAATAAAAATAATATTAGCATCAGCTAACTGAGCTCCAACTGAACCATCACCAAATAAAATTTCGTATTTTTGTTCTTCCACTTCTTGTATCCAAAAAACTTTTTGTGTAGATGCTATTGTTGTAACATCTAATGCATTAGCATTTGTCCAAGTAGTTACTGCTGTATCTGATGATGAATTTTGAACTTGAACTGTAATAGTAGAAATATCAACATTTCTATTTGGCACAACAAATCTTTGTGTTGTATCAGCTAAGTTGACAGTATATTTTTTATTAACAATTGTTCCTTCTCTGATCGGTAAATTAGTAACTGAATAGGCACCAGCAATCGGATAAATTGTTTTGTTGGCTGTTGTTGTAAACGTATAACTTGTTGCACTAATACTAGTAGTAAATCTTGTATTTTTTGCAATTGATAAAGATGTGGGAGAACCACTTGGAGTAAAAGTCATATCCAAGTATGCAGTAGAAGCAGTGACTGATGTTGGTATAACATTCAAATGTTTTGCATGAGAAACTACTGATTCTCTAAGTGAAGCAGAATCTATAAACATTTCATTGACTGCCATGTTTGCATAGTATCCCATATAGTGAGTATTGTATGCTAAGACATCTAACAAAACATCCATACCACTTCCAGTAAAATCATAATCAGCAAATTGACTTTGTGCTGATAAATATGATTTTAAATTTGACTTGATACCATCAAATTCTAAATCTGTTATTGTTAATTTATTGCTTGCCATTTATCGTAACCTCTCCAAAAACAATGAAATTTCTATGGGCTCTGGTGAATTGACTACATGGAAAAAAATTGAAACATCAAAACCATTTTTATCTATATCTCCACCAACAACAACATCATCTACCACAACTCTTGGTTCATAGTTTGCTAAACATAATTCTACAGCTAATTGAATATCATATTTCGTATGAGCAGTAGCCAGGCCAAACAAATGTCTAGTTACTCCTCCATCAACTTCAGGATGGAATGGTTTATCATACTTGTTTGTCAATATGAGATTCTTAACAGCTCGTTTAACAGCCTCTACATTTGTCTTTCGTACAATGTCTTTTGTTATAGGATGAGCAACAAAATCCAAATCCAGATCAGCCCATTGTCTGTTATGTGTAGAAAGTCCCTTTGTATATATTGCTGCCATAACTTGTTCCTTGTATTACTATTTTCTGTGTGTTATAATGTATTGTAGGTTTGGTTAGGGATCAAGATATTACTTATATTAATTATCTTCTTTTCCCTTGTCCTTTATATCTTTTCCAGCTTACTTTTTTCTTCTTATTCTTTGGCATACTTCTAGTAGAATGTCCAATAGAAGTAACTTTTTTAATCTTTTCTCTCTTGTTTTTAACTACTTGTTGAGCCATAATATCTCCTCATATATTTATAATAGTTTTAGTAAGATTTTGCAAAAGGACCGAAATGCCATTGCTGTCCTTTCTTCTGAGCCCAATAAAATAAATCAGTCATAAAACTTTCAAATGTTTGTTTTGAACTTGGTTTATTCATTGTTTTTTGCATCACGGCTAATAAATAGATAAAATCTACCATCTGCATCATTACAGTATTAACTTTCTCTCTCCGCGTTCCTCTTGTCCCCATAGAATGCTCCAAATTATCTATCCAATTCTCCCAGGCCTCAGTCTTATTAACCTCTGTTTTATCAGCAAGTGCCTCTCGATATTTTTGCTTCATTTTATCAGCAGATAACTGCGTCCCTGTCCAAGAATCTTTAAATTCTTTGTAAGATACTTTAGATTTTAAATCAGACCTAGAACTCATATTAATCTTCCAATCATATTTTTTTAAAAAAGGAGTTACTATTTTATGAACTGTTGTCCAATAAGCCCTGTTAAATTTTTTTGTATGAGTGTCAGATAATTTAGGATAACCCGATATGCCGGGTAATTTCAAAGATGCTAATTTTTTGTCAAATCTATCCTTAGGAACTTTACCAAGTTGTGCCGGCATATTAGCTTCTCCAAATTCATATGTAATATCTGTCATATGACTTTGATTTGATCTAAAAGTTAGTTTATAACTTCTGCCAGCCTTATTATTATCAGTTAAAATAATATTTGATGTAACTGATGAAAACCCTTTAAGTTTTTTATTATAATGTGGATCGAACTCAATTGTTTTTATCACTACTTGTGGCATGTTTCCTTTTTGTCCTTTTACTGTCGGAAATAAATTTACTTCATCCCACAACAGTTGACCTTTTCCACCACGATTTTTCTTTAATGAAATTCCTTTAATAACCTTGTCGTGAAATGCATTTTGCATAATCGTATTTACTTTTGCAACTGTTGTAGCTGCTTCTAATTCTTTTTTAACCTTTTCATATGCACCACCTGTCGTATCTAATAACCAAATATCAGCAGGATTCCAAGAATCTTTTTTAGCAAACATTTTTATTGAAGCTTCATCCAATGAACCACCAGTACCCTTTGTAATAAGATCAGATATAAACTGCATAAAATCTTCACCAGGTTTCATTCCCGTTCCATCACGATTATAAACTTCATAATGACCAACTTTTAAGCCAACCCCATATTTATCAGCTGCACTTATTATTTCTTTATATTGTCTATCAAAATGCAACCACCAATCAGTTTCATCATATCTATTAACTTTATTTAAACCAGAATGAATCGCTTTTAATCCTGATTTAGGATCATTATACATCTTCTCAAAACTAACCCAGTTAGGTGTTCTTTTTTCTAAGACTGCTTTAAATATTGCTGTTGATATTAATTCCTGTTGAGCTGTATCAATTTTTACTGTACCTATTTTACCATCTTTACCTTTTTTGGATTTAGTGGAAGCCTTGGAAGGATCTCTCACACTTATGCCAGTTTCAGTAAGTTTAAATTTATACAATAATTGTGGTGTACCACCAACTTTCCACGCCTTCTCACTTTGTCCTCTGGGAGCTTCTTTCAAACCATCCCATATGGAAAACACAAGCCAGTTATTTTTTGTGTCTTTTATTTTATCAATCGTTAATATAGTATGTTCTTTTTTAGTATATGCTAAATCTAAATAACCATATGTTTTATAATTTCTAGCATCCGTTATTGCTTTAATTGTTTTTTTTACAGTCGCAAAATCTGGAGCCTTGGAAGGACCTTTACTTGAAAGATACAAACCATGTGCCTTGGCAAAAGTTGCACCTTTTTGTGGTTTAGCATTTATACCAAAAAAAGAATTAGGATCTACTTTTCCTTTTATAAATACAATTTTTTCAAACCACTCATAAAAAGATTTAAGGGGAGCTGTACCACCAGTTTTTGTTTGGGCCCAGGTTCTATCTTTTGCAGCCATCTACCTTTACTCCACTCGTATCCACTTCATGTCTTTAGCATGCTTGACTGAATCGTTCCACTCTTTCTCATTATGAAATATAGTAAACTCATCATGAGCTAAAGTAAATCCAAGTACTTGTCCCTTCTTCAATCGCTTCTTATGTTTCTCTGCAGCTTTGAGAACATTACGATCCTTCATATCTGCCCAGCTCTTTACTTTTGCTTCCATAAATTCTTTGTATGTTTTTTCCATTAGACTCCTAGCCCTTTCAGTTGTTTGATGGTGCTGTTTGTATTAACATGAAGAACGCCGGTCCCACCAGCACTCTCCCACTCTCTTATATTCTTCTTATGGTCATCAATCAGTATTATATCTTTACCAGCATAATTCCTCTTCTCTTTGCGCTGTACAATATTGACTTGACTTTTTGGAATGCCCAGATTATTTTGACACCATTGAGTTTTGCCCTTTATTACATTTTTGTCTTGATTACAAACGGATGGACAAGCAGATAGTATCTGTGGTTTATATGATTTGATATACTTCCAGAGCTGTTTGCCACCAGACTCCCAGCCACATTCAGCCCAGAACTCTGCACCAGTACCAGCATCACTATAAAAGAAGTCATCAATTAGTCCCTGATTCAGTTTAGGATTACCAAGATGTTTCTTGATACTACCAAGCAAATCTACTAATACACCATCCATATCACAAAATATTTTAATCATTCGTTATCCTCTAAAAACGACATAGTATTTATTGTATATTTATAAGTTTTATATCCCATTCTTTTCTCAAATGAGCAATTGTTTTCTTCTCGTCAAAATGGGCTAAATGGATATTACGCTTCGTTCTGGTATATCCATATGCGAAGCCTTTCTCATATTCCAGAAGGTCCTCTTCATCAAAACGGTACCCCTCTGGATATAGGTATTTTGCACAAATCTCAAATAGCCATCTGACCCAAGAACTTGTAGTTTCACTATTGCCCATAGTAAATCCAATTACCATAGCTTCATCTCTGACTTCCATATCACGCTTTAATAACAAATGAATGATATCGTGGTTATAAAGATTTATTGCTCCAGTAAGGCTAATCGGACTTTTTGGATTTTCTAATAACCATACGAACCAATGAATATCGGACTGTATTTTATATGATGGTTTTTTACGCCATTTTTTGAGTGCATTGGATAAAAGCATGGTATTTGTAAGTATTTATAAGGGGTCGTTATAACTCGTTATAATACAAGGGTTTATACGCCATCGGTAAGAAAACTCATAAGTCGTTGTAAACAAAGGGTTTATTTCATTCAGTTTAAGTCATTGTTTTATATAGGGTTACAGTCGCGTGTCTGTAACTCGTTTAAAAACAAGCATTTATATTAAGCGCATTTCAATCAATATTTCACGGCGGATGAGTATTTTCTAAAATCAACGGTCGATTGTCTGTAATGACCAATAAAACAAGGACTTACAAGGGCGTGTAAGTCCCCATTTCTAAAGGGCCCGGTCGATTGTCTGTAACTACTTGTAAACAAAGGGCCTAATCAACTAGAAATATTTGACATATGAATTGAAAGCTGGGTATAATGGTTATGTTTCGTTGATGAGGAACAAATATTAATTAAATGAGGACTACAAATGAGTGAGATTAAACCACAATATTACGGAGCAGTTATTACTGGAAATATGGTAACAGAAAAAGAGTTGAAAAAACTCAAAAAAAATGGTGGCTTTGTTAAGTGTCCAACACGAAAAGCACAAGGCTCTAAAAATGCACGTTGGGGTCAAGTTGGAAAATGAATATTAAAGAGATTTTAACAGATATATTCATATTATTATTACTTTGTATATTAACTTTTTTAGGACTATTCTTATAATGAAATTAAATTTAATTGGAAGCAATCAAACGGAAGTAGAATTTGACAACGGAACTTGTATTTTCTTTTCTTATGAACAAGCAGTTTGTGTTCGTAATGAAAACGGATGTTTTGTAACAGATGAAAAATATTCACAAACTACTTCTAGGCATATTAATAAATGGATTGCGCACACACCGGATATAATAAAGATAGTTCCGCAATCTGAACTTGATACAATGTTAGGCTTCACCAAATCCAAAACTGAAAGAGGTGCATAATGAGTACATATAAACTAGAAATTCCAAGAAATCAATTTGATCGAATCGCAGGCGCATTTGAATCAACAATTATTAATGTTAACGGATATGATCTTGATAAAGATACGGTCATTTTTTCG
>Ga0257121_1000690_pt1 | contig 27570 bp, 19 predicted proteins | sample SI106_100metaG_FD_190180 | JGI IMG/M metagenome (GOLD analysis project Ga0257121, IMG submission 190180) | Marine microbial communities from Saanich Inlet, British Columbia, Canada - SI106_100 | ecosystem: Environmental > Aquatic > Marine > Inlet | place: Canada: British Columbia | collected...
AGGTAATTTAAATCCATCTCCAATTTTACTCTCAATATCTATGACAGCCTAGCTTTTGAGCACTTTATGAGTAAGAATGGGAGAAATCACTCGGTCAGCCAGTAACATGCCCATAGCCATTGCCACAACGAATAGCACGGCATTCACGCTCCCACTCCCTAGAGAGGTGATCGCAGGTCCCGGACAGTATCCACCTAGCCCCCAGCCCATACCGAACAGCAACGATCCAAAGATAAGTGAACGGTCAAGATCCTTACGGGAGGGAATTTGAAACCTTTCCCCCAGCATCGGTTTAGAAAAGCGTCGCTGAATCAATAATTGGAGAAGTAAATAGCTGATCACAGCACCGCCCATCACGAAAACCAGACTAGGATCCCATTCACCCAAGACATCAAGGAAGCCAATGACCTTCTGAGGCTGTGTCATTCCACTGATACCAAGACCAATGGAGAAAAGAATTCCGCAAATAAATGCTGCTATCTTCGATTTAACCATCTTAGTTCTCAGTTATAAATATTTTGAAAAATGGCCACCATGGCCATTCCTGCCACCACAAACGTAACCGTAGCCGCAAGTGAACGTGCCGAAAGCCTGCCGATGCCACACACTCCGTGCCCGCTGGTACATCCCCCTCCAACACGTGTGCCGATACCAACCAGCAGTCCGGCAATTGACACTGCCACAAGACCTCGTCCGGATGAGTCTTCAAAATATTCCGTGTTTATACTGTAGAGCAGAACTCCCCCGGCAATCAGACCGGCAACAAAGACTGTCTGCCATGTCCGCTCAGTTCCCTGCTGAAAGAGGATCCCACCGAAAATCCCTGAAATTCCCGCTATCTTCCCACTGAACAGCAGTGTCATGGCTGCAGCTATCCCAATCAGTATACCTCCCGCAAGCGGCATGGCTACTTCAAATTCTGTCATTTTATTCTACCTGTTTTGGTTGACTGTTTTTGTTCATTTCTCTACAAAATAACCTAGTTTTTTCCACTCAGCCATACCTGAGCTACCCAGGCAGACCATGTTGTCCAGCCCTTTGCTGGTTAAAGTGGAGAACACTGTTTGGGACCTCCGTCCTGAATAACAGTAGAGGTATATTTTTCGGTAATTCCGCAATTCACCCAGTTGATGCAGCTCCTTTCCCATCGGCAGGTTGATCGCGCCCGGAATATGCCCTGCCTCGTATTCATCCGAAGTGCGGCAGTCGATAACCACCTCGTCCTCGGACAGAGCCGTCAGGATTTTCTGTAAATCACGTACTCCAAATACTTCCTCAGTCAGGTGTCCGTGATCCACTGAAATACCGCAGCCCATGTTTGCAGGAACAGCCTCATCAATGTGTTTGGGCCTAGGCAGTTTCAGTGAGTTCATCAATTCCGCAAAATCTGCTTCGGTTTGTGTGTCTGGAATGCGTGGATTGTACTGCTTCTCCTCACCAATAGTGGAAACAGACTTACCATTATAGTCGTGACCGGGATAAACCAGAGTTTCATCCGGAAGAGCGTAGAGCTTTTGCGTGATACTCCGATAAAGCATTTCAGGATCTCCCTCCTGGAAATCTGTGCGTCCGCAGCCTCGGATGAAAAGAGCATCGCCCGTGAACACCATGTTCTCAACCTTAAAGCTTGTGCAGGCGTCTGTGTGACCGGGAGTGGCCAGCGCAGTAATTGTATGCCTCCCAAAGTCCAATGTGTAACCGTCAGTCAGCATGATGTCCGCGCATGGAACTCCGGAAGGCTCGCCAACCGCGGTTTGCAGTTTCATCTCTTCGCGTAGCATTCCCAGAGACGTTACATGATCGGCATGGACATGCGTGTCCATCGCGTATAACATACGCACACCAAGCTCTCCAACAAGACAAAGATCCCGTTCAAACTGCTCCCTCACCGGATCAATAATAACCCCTTCATTAGTGTCCAAATCCCAGAGTAGGTAAGTGAAGGTCCATGTTTCCTGATCAAAGAGCTGACGGAATCCGATGTAAGGTTGAGTACTCATGCTGACATTTAACATCCTTATTTTAGAAGTTAGTTAAGTTTGAAAATAATTAGATGTAGCTTTGGAAGTCTATTCTCATTGAAAACTAAGTCAACCTAATAATTGGTCCTTGTGGCATTAGCCTTGTGTGCGTTTCAATTGAACGCTGTCTGCCTAAAAAATCAATGAAGAGCTGGTTTTGTTGATTATGTTTTCCCCGCAATGAAGTGTAATAATCACATTTTGAGAATAATAATCATCCAAGTAATATTATATGTGGCCGGTAAGGATGTGGAGGAGGGCTGACTGGTTAAGTCATCTGAGGAACCATCTAGGCAGAGCTACTTTATGTATCAATGGGAGGTGCCAGTGTGCTTTCCCCGGGGTCCCATATACTGAGTCTCACTCCTCAAGTTCATCCATCTCCTGCATCTCAACCAGCCCTGCATATATGACCTCATCTGTAACCTGACTGATGCTCTGGTCAGTACGTTCCTGACATAGCCCAAGGGTGCGCTTGAGGTCAGTGTGAGCTGATAGGACCTAAATAGATACCAAAATTCTCACTAATGATTACTGTATAGAAAATGTTGGCTAGGTTGTGGAGGCTGTCTGACTTTGAAGAATTAAGTAGGGTATTACTTAGAGGGATGGATGGGATCAGTTTTGGGACGTTAATGTCTTATTCCATCAGCATTGTTATTCTGTGAATGTGATTCCATTTAAAGACGTTGTCCCGGAAGTCCATTCTAAAGTCCAAGTAGTTCCATCTGCTGAAGTAAATATCTCACCATTATTACTTATAACGACGAAAGTATTGTTTCCGTATGCTACTTGTTGAAGAGCATTTGATGAACCAGAAGTCCTTGAAGTCCATGTTGTTCCATCTCCGGAAGTATAAATTGTTCCTGAGCTACCTACTGCAACGAAAGTACTGTTTCCGTATACTACTTGTTGAAAAGCATTTGATGTACCGGAAGTTCTTGAAGTCCAAGTGGTTCCATCAGGTGAAGTATATATTTTTCCTGCGTTCCCTACTGCAACGAAAGTACTATTACCGTAGGTGACCCCTCTTAAAGGACTTGACGTGCCAGAAGTCCTTGAAGTCCATGTTGTTCCATCTCCGGAAGTATAAATTAAGCCATTGTCGCTTACTGATACGAAGATATTATTATAGTAGGTAACATCCCAAATAACTTCTGAAGTACCTGAAGTCTGTGATGTCCATGAACTTCCATTATCTGATGAAGTTAAAATAGTACCGGAAACACCACTAATAACATGCAGATCATTTCCATAAGCAGTTCCACTTAAATTATCTGAAACACCATCGCTCACGGCGCTCCAAGAGTTTCCACCAGATGTTTCTGAGATCCATGTACTTGCATTAGTAGAAGTTAGAATAACTCCTGAGTTCCCTCCTACAACGAAGGTTCCTCCCCCATATGCTACTGATGCAAGATTTGTCGATACCCCAGAAGTCATATTATCCCAGGTAGCTCCATTATCTGATGAGGAGAGGATAAGTCCTGAATCACCAACTATAACAAATGTTACAGAAGTTTTGAAACCATTAGTAGATTCATATTGGCTACTCAAAGTGTTACCATTACTGTCTTTGGCTCCAGTAGTTACCCTTGTCAAATAAGTTGTTGAATATGAAAGATTGTCAGAAGGATCTACTGTAAACGTTTTTTCTGAATTAGAACTGGAGGGAGAAGAGGACATCTGAAGACAACTAATGAAATTGTCAGAGGACAACTGAAATGAACCTGAACAGGAAGTGTTGGATGAGTTAGTAGTGACAGAAGAGCTATCCATTGATTCAGAGAAAGTCACCGAGATGTTATCAGTAATGGAAACACCACTTTGGTTATTGGTTGGAGAGATAGATGAAACTGCTGGTGCAATACCATCAATAACAATAGCCTTGTTGGCACTAAGAGAACCAGATTGATTTGGAGAAAATAAAGTTAAAGTAGTATCATTGGTGGCATCGTCCCTAATAGTTCCGCTGTTTGCAGATAGGGAATCGGTAGACTTGTAATCCAGGTCACTGGAATTGTCTCCTGACTGAACTGTGTAAAGGAATGACAGGATGTTGGTCGAGTTTCCACTGATGTAGCTGGCATAACGGTCATTGGTTCCGGTTTCCAGTTGGATGCGTGGGTTCCCGCTAGAATTGTCGACAATCACATTTTCATTGAAGGACACTGTGACCGTGATGTTGTCATTTGACTTGTATACTCCATCTGAAGTGGAAGAGGAAATAGAGGAAACAGTGGGTGCGGTTGTATCTATCACAAATGTATTTACACTCAATTCACTGCTGGCATTTTCAGCCGAATCTGTAACAGTGATGGTGCAACTGTAAGATGCCTCACTCAAGGTACCAAATGAGATGGAGTTGGTTCCGTTGATTGCTGACGTTCCACCCGGAGAGCAAGAAGAGCCTCCGTAGGATATAGTCCCCGCCTCATCCGATGAGAAAGCATAACCTGGTGTCGGGTCTTTAGTTGGTGTCGTTACAGCCGTTACCTGTTCAAGGACTGGTTTTACGGTATCAATGGTGAAGGTATTCACCGACAAGTTGTTACTTGTGTTACTTGCATTGTCAGTCACTGAAATTTTACAGTTGCTGTAAGTTTCATCCGCCAGGGCATTGAAGTTGATCGTGTTGTTGTCAGTTGTTGATGCAGTAGTAGAGCTGCTGCAACTACCTCCATAGGTGATAGATCCTGCTTCGGTGGAACTGAAGGTGTAACTTGAGGTATTGTCATTGGTTGGGGATGTAACCGCTGTAACCTGCGAGAGGGTCGGAGCGCTGGTGTCAATAGTAAAGGAATTGACAGTTATGGTTTGTGTGTTACCTGCACTGTCAGCAACTGTGATGGAGCAATTGCTGTAGGTACCATCCTCCAAATCTGCAAAGGATACCGTCATGTTGTCAGCAACCGCAGTGCTGTTATCGCTACTGCAGCTTCCTCCGATGCTGATTGTTCCACCTTCGCTGGAACTAAAGATGTACTGAGTGGAGTTGTCGTTTGTCAAAGAGGGAACCGATGTTGTCTCTGCAAGTGTTGGCACCGTGGTGTCCACCTTGTAGCTAGAATTGGCCGACACCGCGCTGTGTGTGAGGGTAGCATTGTTACCGGCTGGATCCTGGATCGTGCCACTATTCAAGACAAGGATATTAGCCCCAATGCTGATGCCATCGTCGTCAGTCTCTACAGCCTGGATAGTGTATTTAAAAACCAGCGTTGTGCCTCCACTACCTGAATGATATGTCGCTGTCCGGTCAGTGCTGCCCACAACCAGGGTCAGTTGCGGTGTACCAGTTACAGGCACATTTTCACTGAAAGTGGCTGTTACTGATGCCACGTCTCCAGCATTCAGATAGTTGTTCTGAATACCCGTTGCACTGGTCATTGCCACGCTACTCACTGTTGGCGCCGTGGTGTCCACCTTGTAGCTCGAATTTGCCGACACTGCGTTATGTGTGAGAGTGGCATTGTTTCCGGCCGCATCCTTGATTGTGCCACTATTCAAGGCAATGGTATTAGCCCCGATGCTGATGCCATCTGTGTCTGTCTCTTCCGCCTGGATCGTATATTTGAACACCAGCATTGTGCTTCCGCTGCCTGACGTATATGTCGCCGTCCGATTGTTCCCCCCAATAACCATGGGCAGTTGCGGTGTTCCCGTTACAGGCACACTTTCACTGAAAGTGGATGTCACCGATACCACGTCTCCAGCATTCAGCACGTTGTTCTGAATACCCGTTGCACTACTAATCACTATGCTGCTCACGGTTGGCACAAGGGTTTCAACCTCATAATTCACAGTTGATGCCGCAGGTCCGACATTACCGGCGGTGTCGGTGTAACTCGTCGCCAGCGAAAGCGTGTTGATCGCATCTTCTATATCGGCCGTTGGTGTGAATGTTCCAGTCCAAGTAATGTTGTCAGTGCTGGTCATTGTTGCGAGAGTTCCACTGGCAACCGTGATGTCGGCGGAACTAGAAAAGGATGCAACCGCCTCTGAGAAAACCAAAGTTACAGTAGCGTTATCATCGGCCTTAAGTGCCGTGTCAGAGAGAGTGAAGGAGTTCACCGTTGGCGCTAGGGTATCAACCTCATAATTCGCAGTTGTTGACGCAGGGCCTGCATTACCGGTAGGATCACTATAACTAGTGGCGAGCGCAAGCGTGTTGCTCGCATCTTCCGTATTGGTGGTCGGCGTGAAGGTTGCGCTCCAGGTGATGTTGTCCGAGCTGGTCATCGTTGCGAGAGTTCCATTGGCAACTGTGATGTCGGCAGCACTGGAAAAGGAAATAACCGCATCTGAGAAAACAAGCGTTACCGTCGCGCTTTCACCGGCCTTGAGTTCCGTGTCTGTGAGAGTAAAGGAGTCTACCGTCGGTGCCGTAGTGTCCACCTTGTAGCTGTTGTTGTCCGACAGCGCGCTATGAGTGAGAGTAGCATTGTTACCGGCCGCATCCCTAATCGTGCCACTATTCAAGGTAAGGACGTTAGCCCCGATGCTGATGCCATCGGAGTCATTATCTCCAGCCTGGATCTTGTATTTGAACACCAGCGCTGTGCTATTGTCGCCTGACGTATATGTCAACGTCCTGTCAGTGCTACCCACAACAATGGTGAGCGTCGGTGTACCGCTTGCGTTGTCAACGATGACGGATTCACTGAAGTTAGCTGTCACTGAGACATTGTCCCCGGCATTCAAAAAGTTGTTCTGAATACCCGTTGCACTGCTGATCACTATGCTACTTACTGTTGGCGCCAGGGTCTCAACCTCATAATTCGCAGTTGTCGCCGCAAGGCCATCATTACTGGCAGGATCACTATAACTAGTGGCCAGCGAAAGCGTGTTGTTAGCATCTTCCGTATTGGTGGTCGGCGTGAACGTTCCAGTCCAGGTGATGTTGTCAGTGCTGGTCATCGTTGCGAGAGTTCCATTGTCAACCGTGATGTCGGCAGAACTGGAAAAGGATGCAACCGTCTCTGAGAAAACCAAAGTTACAGTAGCGTTATCACCGGCCTTGAGTGCCGTGTCGGAGAGTGTGAAGGAGTTCACCGAAGGCGCCAAGGTGTCTACCTCATAGTTTAAAGTTGTTGCTGTAGGTCCTGCATTCCCAGCGGTGTCGGTGTAACTCGTCGCCAGAGAGAGAGTATTGCTCGCATCTTCCGTATCGACCGTTGGTGTGAAGATTCTGCTCCAGGTGATGTTGTCCGAACTGGTCATCGTTGTGAGAGTTCCATTGGCAACCGTGATGTCAGCAGAACTAGAAAAGGAGACAACCGCCTCTGAGAAAACCAACTTTACCGTAGCGTTATCACCGGCCTTGAGTGCTGTGTCGGAGAGTGTGAAGGATTTCACCGTTGGTGCCAAGGTGTCGACCTCATAGTTTGCAGTTGTTGCAGCAGGTCCAGGATTCCCAATGGTGTCGGTGTAACTAGTCGCCAGCGAGAGCGTATTGCTCGCATCTTCGGTATTGACCGGAGGCGTTAAGGTTCCAGTCCAGGTGATGTTGTCAGTACTGGTCATCGTTGCGAGAGTTCCATTGGCAACCGTGATGTCGGCAGAACTAGAAAAGGATGCAACCGCCTCTGAGAAAACCAAACTTACCGTAGCATTTTCACCGACCTTAAGTGCTGTGTCGGAGAGAGTGAAGGAGCTCACAGAAGGAACCAAGGTGTCGACCTCATAGTTTGCAGTTGTTGCAACAGATCCCTCATTACCAGCGGTGTCGGTGTAACTCGTAGCCAGGGAAAGAGTGTTGCTAACATCTTCGGTATTGGCCGTTGGTGTGAAGGTTCTAGTCCAGGTGATGTTGTCAGAACTGGTCATCGTTGCGAGAGTTCCATTGGGGACCGTGATGTCGGCAGAACTAGAAAAGGAGTAAACCGTCTCTGAGAAAACCAAAGTTACAGTAGCGTTATCACCGACCTTGAGTGCCGTGTCGGAGAGAGTGAACGAGTTCACTGAAGGCGCTTTGTTATCTATGGTAAAGGAACTAACATTTAGAACAGTGCTGACATTAGCTGCCTCATCTGTAACTGTAATTGTACAATCCGAATAAGTCCCCTCACTTAAAGAATCTAAAGTGATGGTGTTATCTCCATCGATCGCAGATGTGGTGCTTGAAGAACAGGAACCTCCATAGGCTATAGTAACTGCCTCATCAGATGAAAAAGTATAACTTGGAGTATTGTCGTTACTTGGAGTTGTTACTATTATGACTTCTGCAATAACTGGTGCTGTTTTATCAGCAAATGGATCACTATAGAATGGTTCATCTCCTTTGCAGGAGATGACAGTAAGACTAAAAAGCGAAATGAGAATTATGTATAAAACTTTATTTGTTTTTTTCATTAACCAGTAATGAGAGAAAATAAGTTTTAAGAGTCACATCTACATATTATAAAATCAGACATTCTGAATACAAATTCAAGAGTTACTGAATATGATAAAGAGTATGTTGTTTCAATTACTTGGATAATTTACAGTATTCCTATTTCAGCATTTGTCAACAATTATATTATTTTTTCTATGGTGAATTTACAAGTCTTGTGGATTTAAATTGGAAAGTTTCTGACTGGATAACTCCACACCCATGGCAACCTTTCGGAAACCGCTGACGCTAACTGATCATATGTACAATAATTTGGTTGTCTGTGGATGCAAGATATGGGATAGTTTTTAATATATGTTGATTTTTTCAATTAATTCTTCCTTTTTTAGAGCGCATAGCCAAAAGTTAAAATTAATTATGCAAACCAAAACAACGAAAATTACAATGGGTAAATTAACGCAGGAGATGGTGGATAAGTTTAAGATAGATGGGTTTTTATTAGTGGAAGATTTTTTCTCTCACCAAGAGCTTGATCGATTCGGTTCAGAAGTTGACAAGGCTGTGAAATATCGAACTGTAGATGATAATAGAAGTCATGGTGAGAAGAACCTCTACGAGCAGACATTTCTGCAATGTATGGGACTTTGGGAAGATAATGTCACGTTAAGGTCGCTCACGTTTCATCAAAAACTCTGTGCTACCGCAGCGGACTTACTTGAAACAGATTGTGTGAGACTTTGGCAGGATCAAGCACTCTATAAGGAGGCAGGAGGTCGCAAAACTGACGCTCACATGGACTATCCTTTTTGGCCAGTCGATAAACCAAGACTGGTCTCCGCATGGATCCCTTTTGATGGTTGTAAAATAGGCGGTGGTGCAATGGGTTACGTCCAAGGATCTCATAAACTTGGAATCCGCCGTTTCGTAGACATAGGTCACTTAAAAGAAGCAGAACCATATGACATACTAAAGGACACTCAAGTATCGAGTAGACCATTGGTCTGGATAGAAGCGCCAAAAGGCTCAGTCATTTTCCACCACGCGTTAACCATTCATACTGCTGACGCCAATATAACAAATAAAACACGCCGGGTTTTCACAACCGTTTACATGGCAGATGGTTGTCGTAGGACCAGAGATGATTTTTCAGTTTATCTTGATAGAGATGGGATCAAAAAGGGGGATCTTATTGCAGGTCCTGGACTCCCTGTAGCGTGGCCACTAGATGAAAAACAATTACCGAAACCTCCTACTATTCTAGGCCCGAAGACAGGGTTTGGTTTACCTGATTGAAACTCTAAGCAACACTGTTGAGTTCCTCAACTTAATGCAGAAATGCGACTAACTACTTTCTGGCTCAATGGGCGGGTCCAATGTTTTCACCGGGGAAGGGGGCTGTCTGCTCAGCCCTATTTTATTAGAGAAAATGGTGCAGATTTATTAGTAGGTACTTTAAGAAGTAGGAGCAGCATATTAGGCCCTGAATTGAATAAATGAATGCCAATAACCCCTAAGCAGAATAATGCATATTTTCAATCAATGTCAGTGTAAATCAAATGGTACAGCATTTAATATTAATATCCCCCACCTAATATAAGTTCTATATTTTACATCAGAATAATCGTCAAAATAGTAAAATATTGTTTTCAAAAGAGTTTATTCAAAATGATTTTTCCTATTTCAAAATTATCCAACTTGAAGAAAAACAAGTTGAATTGACAGAAGGGAGTCTACACAATAGAAGAGGAAGTGTAATAAGATTTATTGGTCGAAAAAAAATAATTTCAAACCTAATAAAACTGCATGCAACACCGTACAGTAGATGTTAATCAGACTGATTATTGTAGTTAATTTGAACAACAATTGCCTGCGTATTGCCTAATGTCATCTTGCCGTTAATAGAATGCTCAAATTGCAATAAATGATTGGCTGCAAGATCAATATTGCCCTCTAAGCCGATTTTAATTTTGATTGGCTTGATACTGTATACCAGCAATTTGTCGGCGTTTATTTGAAGCGAAGGTTCGCTTGTTTCGGTAATAGCAGTGACACTGGACGTGCAAATCGAACGTAAAGTCATAACATTAAAGTCTTTAATGGGGCCATCATGCAAACTGGCATCAATCAAATCCTCACCTTTAAAATGAGCGCAGTCAAGCGATGACTTAAGGGTGATGCTGGGACCGTTAGGATTATTAAGCGTAAGGCCCGCCCCTTCGAGTAATAACAACGTACGATCATAGCCACTGAAATCAGAAAAAGGGCCACCAGTAGGAACAGATGCAATGCTTAAGCGCCAAGAAAACTCTTCGTGCTGTGTTGATTTTTCCACCAACAATTCAACGGTTGAACCTAAACCATTTCGCCAAGGCAGTGTCCGAAAGCTCTCGGGTGGGTAAATTTTAAATGGCTTCATCATAATATCTCCTCAGTTTAAAGTACTCCTATCTCCAACTAAATCACCTCAAGTCACTGCAGAAAAGTGCCTTGAATTAATAAATATAGTCTGAAGATTGTTTGAAAATACTAGCGGAAAGACCGTTCTTTTAGCTCTCAGCTCTCGTAGAACAATACATACATCTAACCATTTAGGCTTTTCGCCTTCATCGTTGTATCAAAGCATTTATCAATCCACCACTCTACTAGGTTACCAATATCATTCTGACTCATAGCACCATCTCTATAAAGGTGTTCATCATACCAAACGCATCCACCAATCTCACTGTCATAATCTTTTAAGCACTGCTTCCATTCTCAAAAACCATTAAAATGCATAGGAATTGCTTTGCAATATATGCTGATTTTTCATGTTTCGGTAATCAATTGAAGTGTCTATTAATAGACCCTATAAAGTAGAGCCGTTACAAATTTAAACCAAATTTTATCAAGGTACAAAATATGATTAGTTATGATGCCAGTAACCGATTAAAGGTTATTTTGTCTTATAGAGGAACAATCCTACCTTCTGTATTGAGTTATTTGTTTTGGATTTTGATCTGGACAGGGTTGCTATTATTTTGTTTTAAATATTTTGATTTAAAATATGAGATGGGAAGCCAACTCCATAGTTTTCTTGGTTTTGCATTGGTCTTTCTTCTGGTCATGCGTACCAATTCTTCTTATGACCGATACTGGGAAGGCAGAAAACAATTGGGAGCTTTAGGAATTACAGCCAGAAATTTGGCAGTCAAATCTAATGCTGTCATTCCAGATTCAGAACAGGACTTCAGGACTGAAATATCCAGTCTCATTGGAGCCTATGTTTTGTGTGTTAAGGAACACCTCCGAGATGGTATCACCAATAAAGAAATCAAAGGATTATCAAAAACTAACAGAGAAGAGATAGAAAACTTCTCTAATCCAATCAATGGAATCTTAAGCATTCTTGGGAAAAGACTTCGCTCCTGTATTGATCAAAAATGGATGCATCCACCTGAATTTGGAAGTTTTAACTCCAGTCTTGATGAATTGCAGGGTGTGCTTCGAGCACTTGACAGAATTCGATTCACCCCGCTTCCATTTGCATACGTGAACCAGCTAAAAGTATTCATGATGATTTATTTGGGAACACTACCCTTGGTTCTAATACCTCAATTTGACTATTTGACTCTTGTTGGAATGTTCTTCGCTGTATATGCATTTGTAGGAATCGAAGAAATCGGTATTGAAATTGAGGACCCATTTGGAGATGACCCTAACGATCTCCCAGTTGAGCAGATCTGTCAGGGGGCAAAGAGTGATGTAGCAGAAATCCTTGGCGTGAAAAATACTTGATGGATTTAGGAAAATGTATCTTCCTTAAATAAAGTATTTTTTTAGTTTTAACTAGTACGGGTTCTGGAAGCAGTATAAATTGAGAGGCATGTACATCAGTCGAATATGTTAATGCTCAATTTGATGTACTCTGTAGTGTCTGTTATTACGAATGTTTGACTTGTGCCTTACTTGTCAATCATGTCTTCTGTCTCCCATTCTCGAAAGGTTTCTTCGTCTTGTATAGCTTCCCTCAAATCTGTAAGCAAATAGTTTAATTGGTGTATTCGTTATTACTTAAAGCACTACATGCTTTATTTTTTCTCATCTAAAGCATACAAAAGTTTGGACTGAATTTTTGCAATATTAGGATCAGAGGCAATTGGTTCAAGGATTTGAATAGCTTTTTCCATCCTCTGCAAATGATCATTTGGGACGGGGATATTATGGCTTATATAAGTTCGATAGATTGTGTAACACATTTGGCCATAACGGTGAACCGTTGCTTTTTCAATTGCTTTTTCAGGAATATCACCCACCAGATTTACTGCACCACTGATAGCCTTCAATGCGTGTGAAAGTTGATCATAACCATTTTTTTTCGGCTCCTCTTCATTTCCTGCAGAAGCAATTACTAGTTGAATTTGAGCAAGAACATCAAACATTTTTGACTGATGAAAACCGACGACTGGATTTTTGTTTTCTAGACGATAAAGTATTTCAAAAATCAATTCCATATTTTGGATGGCCAACGGTAGGAACACTAATCTATGTAGCATTGGGTCAAATCCGTTTTTTAGATCACCAAAAGGAATTTTTTCATCTGCTTTCCATTTTTTTAGATTTAATTCATAATCTGTTTCGATAGGCTCTTTTTTAAGTAAAACAGCACATTTTTGCACAAAATCTACTTCTCCCTGCAACCTCTCATGCTGCGTTTTCAGGATCTTGTCAACCTTATTTGAGTCTCCCTTTATTTTAGATTGAATTTCAGTTAATTCGTCCTGCAGAAATTTTTGAAGTTTCATCAGGTAAGCCGTTTGAGCTGCGAGTGCCATATTTATTTTTTGAGTTGAAATCATTGGCATTTCAACTTCTAGCATGGCTAATAAATATGCATCTCTGGTGTTCTCCAAACTTCTATTTTTTTCATCCGCTAAGAACATAGCAACCAATTCTAATCGTGACTTGGAATCTTCCGGATGATTGTGCAGTCGCTCAGACACTTCTTTTGCCTGAGGATTCTTTAAACTTTGACTGAGCCTGCTTCCAGTGAATTCTAGCACCTTCGCGTTGGGAACCTCTACTTTTTTAAGGTTAATACCCTTCAGCAACTTTGAAGATAGTTTAACCTTAGCTAAATTGTTGATCTGTGATTTAAGTTTATCCAGATCATTTTTTAGATTTTTAAATAAGGCAAGAGGTTTTTTAATATCCTGATGTTCCCTTGTATTTCCTTTGTTATCTAACATTTTATTATCTAGTTTTTGTTAACATTTAAAATAATTGAAGGAGTTGTATTATTTTTGTAATGCTTTTCGAACCCATGCATCATATTCTGATTTAAGTTTAGAGTATGCATATGCATGAAAAAAGTCTAGCGATAAGGATTAAATGGTAGCAAGAAATAAATTGTGAAAGGATTAAATGGTAGCAAGAAATAAATTGTGAAATGAGATCAACTTCCCCTAAGTGCTTAGAATCTTTTTCAAGTCTTCTTTTTTTTCATGAGGAGCTAAAACATAATTATCGGAACTGTGTTCTCCCAATTGTGCTTCTTGAAAATCTGTGTAGTAGGGCTTTTTTTCAGTGACGTTCCAACTGAAGACGGTATAATTTAAAAAGTGAACCAGATCACTTAGTTTTTTTGTCCTGGCAATTTTGAAAGGTTCACCATTGTTGTGCCACACTTCTAAAATGATTATTGGTTTTGTGCTTTTAATCATCTCAGTTAAACTTTCCATTACTTCAAATTCAGCACCTTCCGTATCAATTTTGATGATCGAAATATTTTGGTACTCTATACTTTTTTGTATAGTGGAGAAAGACAATAATGGAACAAGTTTTAAAACTCTAGAGTTCTCTTGCGAACTGATTTTGAATTCATGAATGATGGTTGAAGCTGGATCAGTATCCTTTCCTCCGACCAAGCTCAACAAACAATCAACAGTATATAAACCTGTAGGTATCAGTTTAATATTTTGCCATTGATTACTAGATACTAAATGCTGCAGATAAAAGACACATGAAGGATTGGGTTCAATCCCGATATAATCTCTGTTAGGTTCAATGCTTTTAAGCTTGATCAATGTTTGTCCCATATTTACCCCAATGTCCAAAAAAGTACCATCAGAGTAATTCAAAATCTTTTTCAATATCTCAGACATCCACTTTTCAGGACTAAGACTTACTTTCATGCCGCTTCTGACAGGGACGATCACTTTTCTGCCATTCAACTTTCTAGGAATGTTGACATTAAAGGTTCGTAAAAAGAAAAGTCCAATTTTCTTAAATACTTTTTTCATCAAAATCTCAAAAATGTTCACTTAAAAAAGTCTGTTATGACCTAACGGGAGTACCGTAGGATACTATTCATTCAACCAAACATTGCAAGTTTCTCACCTTACGACATGTTGATCTTACCTGCTTCAGATTAGAGTGGTTCTGATTCTTTGCTTCAAAACAAATTTATATCCATCGACTTCAACCACGGCTTCAGTTTTTCTCGAAAGGCTAATATAAGCTCGAACTCTTCGCTTAATTTATTAAGCCATCAGCTGCAGGCGGAATTTGATCATTCAGTATCAATGTTTAGCTATAAGATGCGCCTTCTTTAGGTCATCCTACAATTTATCAAACAAAAGTATAATTATAAAAATAAACTCTAAATTACAAAATTCTTAAATTGGGATCGGCTGTTTACAATGCAGTTTTAGAATGTTACATATTTCTAAAGTTAGCTTGTTGTTAAAACAATAAATATATTTTTAAGTTCAAAAAAATACCCATCGTTTTGATGCTAAGTTCTTATTAAGATGTTCCACACATCTCTTGGCCTGTTCCTCAACATTGCATTAATAGAGTACTGATCCTTCTATAACTACCATTAGGTACAAATCAAAAATTATTCATAACTCTAAACTGGAATATGAACAACTGAAAAAAGTATCCTTATAGCATTAATTGAGATGCTTTATCAGATTCATTTTTTATTATATCAATACATTCTGCTTTGTTATCGATAACTTTGATGGATTCCAAACTTTGACAGTTTGCATCAACTATTGTTGTATTATTGAAATAATTATATGATATTATTACTAATTATATTATGTATACCTTATATTACTTCAACGTTAATCCACTGACATAAGCAGCAGACTGTATCATATATTTAATTAATGATTCATATTACTACATTATTTTATGTTGCATTTATGCTACAACACGTATCATAATACTGCAAATATCACTAATATGCTCAGTAAAACACTATTTAAAACTGTAGCTTAAAGTATAAATTTTATCATATAAATTGAGGCTTAAGGTTATTAGCTAAGATAACTGAAAGGAGATTCAACGGTGTCTCTAAACTATCTAAATTATGTATTTAAGATTATTTACGTCAACATACTTTATTGAAGCTAATTATGCTTGTTGCATAAAAAACAATTTGAGTTAGAACAATTAATAGTGGAATTATCCAAGCATTGAAAATCTTATGATAAAATGAACTCCTTGTTCCGTTATCAGTTGCAGTGTATTTCAAATAGATTAATCTTTTAGCACAGATAGTTCTACGTCTGTCTGATTTATTAGTAATTCCAAAGGTCATTACAATTTTCGCCCAACTAAATATTCATCGGTAATTTATTATCTTGAATATGCAGGAGTAGCATAAAACATATTCACCTCTCTAAGCAGTACATTCACTCGAATCCCTGTAACTAATAATAAGCCACTCCTCTTGTTTTGTCGAATGTTCCTTGATCAATAGCGTATGCAAAGTTAAATCAATCTTTATTGCGGATAATTGCAAATCAGAGTAACATTTAGGGCTATGAAACCAATATGGCCTTACAGTAGGTTTTATGTTTCATTTGACGAGATTTACTCTGGCTGTATAAAGTCTAGACCACTATTCATTTTAAATTTGCGCAGACTAAGGCTCTGCCATAAAAAATCAATTAAGAGTGGTGGGTTCACAAAACGAGTATCAAGCTTTATATATGTCATTCCATCAACCTACACGGGTTGATTTTCGGTTTTAAAATCATTCAATAACTAAAAGCAATGGGAATTATGGTAAATACTAACTTAACTAATCAAAACATTGCTGAAATAGTACCTAGAGACTTAAATATTGACAAAAATACATTTAGAAAAGCTACGGTTGCAGTTGTTATTTGCTCTTCCTATCCTATGTTGGTTGTAGGTTGCTATTTTGGTCTAATTCCTTGGAATATTGAAAGATTAAATATTGATGAATCTGATCTTGGTTTTGCTATTTTAACTTTTGGAATATTTTTTTTAATTTCTAATCAAATAGCAGGAAGGATACTTGTTCCAAAATTTGGCACAAAAATAGTGATGACTATAGCAATGACGATAATATCTTTTTCAACTATTTTATTAGTTACGATACCTGAATATTATCTGCTTTTGTTAGCTTCTATTCCGGCTGGGATAGGATGGGGTTCATCTGGACCTATAGGAAGTATTCATGCGCAATTAATTGAAAGGCATTCTGGTCGCATTGTTGCCCCCTACTATGCAATGGGGTTTAATATAGGTATTTTTGTTGGAGGAGGATTAGCTGGATTAATTTTGAGAAATAACATTACTCCATCTACTGTTTTTATAGCTTTATCTGTATTTTCAATTTTTGTTTCAATTTTTGTCTACAAGAATGGATTACCTAAACATCTCGATTTTAAAGGTGATGGTGAAAGATTAAAATTACCAGAAAAAAAAATATTAATTTTTGGTTTCCTACTTTTTGTAATCTTTGGTTCAGGTGGAATTATTATCGATTGGTCAGCCTTATGGTTTTCAAAAGAGCTCAAGACACCCCTATACTTATCGAGCATGGGATTAATGTTTTTTAGCTCTGGAGCTATATTTGCTAATTTATTTTCAAATCAATTGATTAATATTTTTTCTGAAAAAGTGGTTGGCTGTTATTTTGTAATAATTGGCTCTCTTTTATTATTCATTGCCGTAATTTCATTTAATATTTATTTTATATTAGCAGCTTTTTTCTGTTATGGTTTTGCTACAGCAAATTTTGTCCCAATAATAATCCGACAAGCTGTTAAACAATCATCTGAAAGTATACCAACTACTGTTACTAATTTGACAACCATGGGGTTTTCTTCATTTCTCATTGCACCTGCAATAGTAGGTTTTGTAGCTGAAACATTTTCTCTAACTATAAATATGTACGCCTTATGTATCGTAGTGTTTTTTGCGGGTAGTGTCTTTTTAACAAAGTTTAAACATAACTAAAGAATTGGTTTTTATATATTAGAATAATGCTTATCAGCAATTAGAATTACTCTCATAGTATTGACTCATATAATATAATGTAACCACCTTACCCATTCATTCTAATCAGACAAAATTAAGTAAATATGAGGTTAATAATAATATCAAGCCAGAAACGCAAATCATTTCATGTGATTTTTAATCACTGATCTTTAAATTCATATTTTTGATATTATCCATTCGTATCTAAAAGCCCATTTCCATTGAATGTTATAATTTTTGAATTTTAATTCATTAGAATAATTAATTAATTCTTTCTTTTTAAATCCTCTTAAAATGGAGATCAACCCATCATCTCTAGACATCTTATTCAATTTAAAGACAAAACATATAACTTGAAATAATCTATAAGCAATGGCATTTCTGTGTAAATCGTTAATTACAATTCCTATCTTAGAATTGGTATAAAATACATTCAACAAATTAATAATTTGATTGTCTTTAAAATGATGTAACGTTAAGGTGCACAAGACGATATCATATTTTAATTCTCTGAAAGGTTCTTCAAAAATATCAAGACATAAAAAACTTATGTTGGAGTAATTTTCAGACAATTGTTTAGCATGATTAATTGTAAAATTATTTGCATCAATCCCGATTAAGTGAAAATTTAAGTTGTTTTTATTTCCATAATCTGCCAATTTTCGCAATATTTCTCCATTACCACAACCTACATCTAATATGGTTATTATTTCATTTTTTGAAATATTACGAATAAATTTTTGCACACCACATAGCGTTAAACTATTTCCACCCAAGAGTTGATTTATTTTGGCAATTTTGTCCAGAGCATCTCTAAGAATTTCTCCTTTCATGGAAAAATCATCCATTTCTTCATCTTTATCAGTTCTGAATTTGGTATTTAGAAACATTTTTGTGTCAATTATGTGTTTGTTTTTAATTTTTTTATTTTAATAGAAAGTAAAAGACGAAAGCAAATTAAAATTTGAGTTAAGAATAAAATGGAAAACAATCTAAAGAGAGTCACCACAATAATTATGCTTCATTAACATTAATAAGTGGCTTGTATTACAATTGACTGTCTTAGAAATAATTCTCATACTGCGATATAAAAAGTACAAAAAGCCTATTTATATCATCCAATTTACGATTTAAAATAAGCCTAATAAATCATTATTTATTTACTATTTTTTTCTGATCATTACTTACAAAATCTATTCATCAAAGCTACTTTCACCCATGTAAGTATTCCTTCGTTAGTATTAACTTCTCAGAATGTGCAGGCGAAACATAAAACACATTACCTTCTCCAAGCATCCTAATCATACTAATCCCATTAAATAGTAGAGTATTCATCAGTTTTTTGCCGAATCTTCCTTGGTACGTAGACTAGGCCGAGTTAAATCAATCTGTATTGCCCATTACGGTTAATCAGAGTAACATCTAAGACTCTTTTACCAATATTGGCTTAGTGGGTATTTTAAGCACATTTGAAGGATGTAGTTAGGACTGACTAATTTCAGTTAGAAGATTAATATTATAAGTAAACGTCTGTTATAAAGCTTAAACTGATAGCTTTAAAAGTTATTTTAATTACTAATACTTAAAAATATCACAATTTTCTGGATAAATATAGCAAGTACGTGGTTTATGGTCGGTCTCATATGGTTCGTTCAAATAGTTCATTACCCTCTCTTTGGCTATGTAGGTTCAAAAGAATTCGGAACATTCCACGAAAATCATAAAATTCTTATTACACCCGTCGTAGGAATCGTGATGATTGTGGAATTAGTAACAACAGGAATTTTAGTTTTCCAAATTCCTATGGGAATCCCAAACTGGACAGCAATAGTTGGATTAATTCTATTAGGACTTATTTGGTTCTCTACTTTATTTTTGCAAATTCCATATCACAACAAGTTAAGTTCTAAATTTGATGATAATGTACTTATGATGCTTTTAAATACAAATTGGATAAGAACTATATGCTGGAGCCTTAGAGGTATTATGGTATTGATAATGTTGGATATGTTAATGAAAACAAATAACTTATAAAAGGAAGGTAGTGTCACAAAACTGGTATCATATTTTATTATATATCATCCCCTCAACCTACACTGTAGTGAAATTCTGTTTTTAAACTTTGAACAACTAAATCCAACCGGAAGAATTATGGCAAATACTAATTTAACTAACCAAACGCAGATGTTAGTTGAAGAGCAAGTTAACTCTGGTGAGCATCTGGAAGCTGCAAAAAAGGCTGGCTATAAGGTTTCTCCGGCATAGAAAAGTAGTTGTGCTAACCATTATATTTTATTCTTTCACGTCAATAAGGAGTGAGGGGATTAATTCATTTTTGAGATTGTCCGATGGCTTTACAAAAGTTGGTGAAGAGATTCTTACAGTTATTATTGAAATTCGGCATCATCTCAGCAGCCTTTTGTTTTAGATCCTTCAAAGCTTCTTTTCCAAGAGACTTTTCCAAAGCGTTCCGATAGGCAGGTACTGCACTCCAGTTGTCTACTGTGTCCGGTTCAACTTCAACATGATATTGCATCGACCAGGCACTGTTTCCTACCCTCATAGCCTGAACCCGGCAAATGTCTGATGACGCAAGAACAAATGCATCTTCAGGAAGTATTTCAACCTGGACTGAATGCCACTGCAAACAGAACTGACTCCGCCCCATCCCATAAAAAATTGGATCATTGAGACCTTTTTCAGTTAGTTCTACTTGGGAAATGCCAATTTCCGGAGGTTTTTGGTGACCACACTTCCCACCCAGTGCATCGGCCAATAGTTGGTGCCCTAAACAAAGACCGAGATATGGACGTTTAAATTCTTTAACCCATAATCTAATCGCCTCTTTCTCCTGAATCAACCAAGGATGTTCCTCCACATCCCAGACGTCCATAGGTCCTCCCATTACCCATAGTGCATCATATGGATTAAGGTCAGGAATTGGTTGCCCCTGATCGAGTTCAACTACATCCCACTTTACACCAAGTTCATTAAGGTGTTTGCGAAACATCCCTGGATGTTCACATTCTATGTGCTGAAAAACAAGTATGTGCATTATTGTCTCCTATGGCATTACATATTTATTGAATGACAGAAAAGAGTCTGTCAAATGTACTCAGTCTTTAGAATTATACTTTCAGAATTGGACATAGTTCATCTAAATAATTATTACATTTTATGGTATACTTATCATACCACCAAGCCTAAATCATTGTGGCTCTTCCACTATTTTGTATAGCGTACCACTAAGGCTTGTAACATAGACTTCATAGTTTTCATCATAACCAAATGTAGAGAGTTCACTAACTGACGTAAGTGACTTCTGTTCACCAATTGTTGCTGAAGTTTTGTCGTACCTCAATCCCCTGATCGTCGTTTTTACATAATCACCGTATAGGTAAACACCACATAAATCTGGTATTTGAGATCCACGATAAACTACACCTCCAGTTATTGAATACCAGCCATCGCCAGAGTGAGTATGTGTAATAATCGGTGCCTCATAGTTTGTTATGTTACAAGTGGTACCAAATGTGGGGTTGCAAATATCGCCTTCAACAACACGCCATCCATAATTAAGTCCTTTTTTTACAACATCTATTTCTTCCATCCTACCTTGACCCACGTCACCCGCATAAAGGACGCCATCAAGAGGGTCGAAACTGAATCTCCATGGATTTCTAAATCCAGATGACCAAATTTCACGTCGTGTTCCTGAAGAGCCAGTCCAATTTGGATTATCTAAAGGTATTGAATACTGCAATCCAGGATCAAAATGATTAACATCTATTCTTAAAATTGCCCCCAACAAATTAGATATATCTTGTGAATTGTCTTCAGGATCATCTCCATGACCACCGTCACCCATTCCAATATACAAATAAGGATTGTCTTCAAGACCAAAAGCAATCTGACCACCATTATGATTTGAATATGGTTGATCGATTTCCATGAGAATCCTTTCACTATCTTCCAGTTTGATAGTTTTGTTCTCTGTAAATTCAGAAATGATTGTACAACGGTTACTTTGAGTACATTGGTTGCTGACACTGCTATCTGAAACATAGTTAACATAAAACTTACCATTAGTAGAATATTCTGGATGAAAAGCCATGCTTAAAAGACCCATCTCACCCGAATTTTTGACACGGTTACTAATATCTAAATATGTATTTGATTGAATCATACCATTTAGAAAAATCTGAACAGTTCCTCTTTTTTCAACAATAAATAGTCTACCACTACCGTCACTGGCGTTGGTAACATGAACTGGCTCTGATAAGCTTGTAACTATAGACAGTGCCGTCACATCAGGAATGGCAGGAATTATTCCAGTTAATTTACAAATTCCAGTCAGATTATCGGCTGAAGAGCTGTTTCCTGTAGAACTGTTTTTATCTGAAGCATTGCTTTTAGAGGTCCATGAAAGCATCAAGCTAAGGATAATTAGCAACAAGGCTGCAGAAAAATGTAAAGTAAAGTTTTTGTTCATTAGTTTCATAATCCAAGAGTGTGTTAAATCGTTCTGTATTGCACCTAGCTGCCAATCCAAGTAACATTTAAGGCTAGTAAACCTATATTTCTTTAGAGCCAATTTTGGTTCTTTTTCCTAAATTAGCATAAGTTAAACTTATTATACTCAAATAAAATGAAGTTTAAAAATGTTTAAATGGTTCGAATCAAGACTGAATCCTTATCCTCCGGAAAAACCTGGTACGCCACCAAATGGAATTTTAGCTTTCTGCTGGCACTATTGCAGTTCCGCATGGCCGTGGTTGGCACTGATGTCTTTACTGACTGCTTGCATTTCCATAAGTGAAGTCTACCTCTTCGGTTTTCTGGGCAATATTATTGACTGGTTAGTGGTAAGTGATCGTGTTGGTTTCATTGAACGTGAAGGACATAGACTTTTCTGGATGGGAAGCTTCATTATTGTGGGCCTGCCATGCATTGTACTGTTTCAATCACTTATAATCCATCAGACTCTTCTTGGAAACTTTCCAATGATCGCCCGCTGGCAGATGCATCGATATCTGCTTTTTCAGAGCATGAGTTTCTTTACAAATGAATTTGCTGGAAGATTGGCTACCAAGGTAATGCAGACTTCATTGGCCATACGAGAAAGTGTGATGAAAATGCTTGATGTCTTCGTATATGTCACAGTCTATTTCCTGTCCATGATGGTTTTAATTGCAAATTCTGAATTGCGTTTGATACTTCCTCTTCTCTTGTGGATGTTAGTCTACATTTCTTTGATAATTTTCTTTGTTCCAAAACTGAAAGTTGTCTCAAAAGAACAAGCAGATTCTCGATCTTTAATGACAGGACGAGTTGTAGATAGTTATACCAATATTGCAACTGTGAAGCTGTTTTCCCATGCACTTAGAGAAGAAATTTATGCGAAAGAAGGAATGGATTCTTTTCTAGGAACAGTTCATCGACAGATGCGCCTTGTCACCTTATTTAATTTTTTTGTTTACTTCAATAATGTTTTACTAGTATTTGGTATATCTGGACTTGCAATCTGGTTGTGGATTTCTTCTTCTGTTTCAGTTGGTTCGATTGCCATAGCAATTGCCATGTGTTTAAGAATAAATGGCATGTCTCAATGGATTATGTGGGAAGTTTCAAGTTTGTTTGAAAATATAGGTGTTGTCCAAGATGGCATGAAAATGATGGCCAAACCACAAGAAGTGGTTAACGTCTCTGATGCAAGAGAAATTAAAGTTAAAGAGGGGCGATTAGAGTTCGAAAACATCAGTTTTCATTACGGTCGTACTGGTGGAATTATAGACAACTTTCACTTGAGTATTTTTGGTGGGGAAAAAGTAGGAATTGTCGGAAGATCTGGTTCTGGCAAGAGCACTCTACTGAATTTGATACTACGTTTTTATGACTTAGAATCTGGTCGAATCCTCATTGACGGACAGGACATCTCAACTGTACTTCAGGAAAGTTTACGAGCTAACATTGGTGTTGTAACCCAGGATACCTCATTGCTCCACAGATCAATTTACGACAATATCGCATATTCTTCTCCTGATACGAGTAAAGAAAAGGTGTTTGAGGCAGCTAAAAGTGCCAATGCTTGGGAATTCATTCGGGATTTGGAAGACTATCAAGGACGCACTGGCATGGAGGCACATGTAGGTGAGCGGGGTGTTAACCTTTCAGGTGGTCAACGTCAGCGCATTGCTATTGCAAGAATGTTCCTTAAGGATGCTCCTATCCTAATTCTTGATGAAGCCACCTCAGCTCTTGATTCTGAAATAGAAGCCGTGATTCAGGAAAATTTATTCAAACTGATGGCAGGTAAAACAGTAATTGCAATTGCCCACCGACTTTCCACTATTGCACAGTTGGATCGTCTTGTAGTTATCGAAAAAGGGAATGTCGTTGAATCTGGAACTCATGAGGAATTAGTCAATAATTCCCTGATCTATTCAGACCTATGGGCGCGACAGTCTGGAGGTTTTCTAGCACCTGAAGAATATCTAAAACCGCATTCCAATCCAATAAATACACTTTAAGTCTATTCACAAATTCAAGAGTAATAAGTATTCAACTACCCATATAATAATCCAAAGTGCGCAGTTCCTTGTGTCAAATACCATAATATGGTTAAAACGCTCACTCAGCTTGCATGGTAACTACTGAGACTGAATGAGCAGAAGCCCTGACCCGAAAGAATCGATGAAAGTGAGTGGTGTCGCAAAACGGGCATCAAGCTTTATACATATCATCCCATCATCCGACACGAGTACGATTTTCAGTTTGTTACGTTTTTTTACTCCAGCTAAAGAACTATGTCTAAGACAGATTTAACTAACGAAAACATTGCTGATATAGTAATGTTTTTAGTGAAACTTCGGATTTGGTAGAACATTGTGTTGAGCTAGGTGAAGAAGTAAGGGCTGGCCAAGTTATTGCTAAAATTGATTATATTGAACGAACAGGCTCACCATCTCAAGAATACTATGTAAGTATAGATGGTAGCTATTCTGGACGCTACTTTTTGGATTAATTATTCCTTGTGACTGCCTTGGTGTTATCGCAGTTCAGCTATAGAATCAAAACTAAACTAAATAGATTATTAAGGAGACTCTAAATGAATGCTTTATTTGCATCAGATAATGTGACTTGTGCATGCCCCGAAGTTATGGAGGCAGTTGTTGCAGCTAATTCTGGTATCGCTGAATCTTATGGAGATGATGATTGGTCGTCTAGTTTACAAAAGACATTGTCAGATATTTTTGAAACTGCTGTAATCGTTTTTCCTGCAGTAACAGGAACAGCCTCGAATGCACTAGCCCTTTCTGCATTAGCTCCAGTGTTTGGTAAAATCTACTGTCATGAACTTGCTCACATAAATACAGATGAATGTGGAGCGCCAGAATTTTTTACTGGTGGTGCTAAGTTGATCCCTCTGCGAGGTACTAATGGAAGAATTGACGCTAGTGACCTTTCCCAAACTATAAGAGGAACTGGAAATGTCCATGTTCCACAACCTGCTGTTGTTAGTATTACTCAATCATGTGAAACTGGAACTATATATCAACTCGATGAAATTGTCGCTATTTCTAAAACTGCTCATGAACATGGGCTTAGAGTTCATATGGATGGAGCACGCTTTGCTAATGCTTTAGCTTCACTTAATGTTAGTCCTGCTGAAATGACGTGGAAATCGGGCATTGATGTTCTTACATTAGGTGGAACAAAAAATGGGTGTCTTGCTGCAGAAGCAGTTGTGTTTTTTAAGCCAGAGTTAGTAGGAAATTTTCCATTCTTGCATAAAAGATCTGGTCAACTTCTTTCAAAAATGCGCTTTATTTCATCTCAGCTAGAAGCCTATTTATCTGATGATGTCTGGCTTCGTAATGCTCGTCATGCGAATGCTATGGCTAAAATATTGAGTGAAGGATTAGCTTCTTTTTCAAATATCAAACTTGCATATCCAACACAATCAAATGAAGTTTTTGTTCACCTTCCTCGTGAGGTTATAGCCTACCTTAATAATGCTGACTACGATATTAATGAAGACGAGCTCGATGGCAAAACAGTTAGATTTGTTACCGCTTGGAATTCTGAGTTAAAAGATATTAATGCTTTACTAGAGACTTTAGCTCAAAAATACTAAATTTATATAAGGATTAAAAACTCTTTCCAGGCTATCACATTTAAGTATAGACCATGAAAAATGATCGTTTGCTTTATCGACGCGGCATATTGCAGCTAGTGGCATCAGGTTTTTTCCTGAGCACGTCTGGTATTGCACTTCGCATAATCGAACAAGCTAATAGCTGGCAGATTCTTTTTTACCGATCCATTGCCTTGAGTGTCACGATTCTGCTAATCTTGGTTTTTCAGAAACGCTCAAGGTTTTTTGATGAATTCCGTGGACTGGGCTGGAATGATTTTTTACTAGCAGTATTTCTCGGAACAGGATTCGTCGCATATGTATTTGCTCTGCTACATAATACTGTAGCCAATGCACTTTTCATATTTAGTTGTGCTCCTTTTATAGCCGGTTTTTTGGGTTGGATACTATTGGGGGAACGGGTGGCAACGCGGACATGGTATGCCATTGGTGTTGCTATGGTTGGTCTTGCAGTTATGGTTATCAGTGAACTGACTGTTAGCCATTATCTCGGTACAATGCTTGCCTTGTGGATTCCAATTTCCTATGCCGCATCGATAATTGCTGTAAGGAGATCTAAACGAGATAATATGCTTGTGGCACTGTGTCTTGCAGGTATAGTTGCTGGAGGACTATCTGCTATCTTTGTTACTGATTACGCTCTGACATCTCGGGATTTGATTATATCTCTTTATCTAGGTGTATTCCAAGTTGGCGTGGGCTTCACACTGGTAGTGCTCGGTTCACGCTACGTACCCGCAGCACAAGTCGGATTACTGGCGCTGGTTGAACCGATTTTAGCACCAGTATGGGCCTGGATGGGAGTTGGGGAGGTGCCTGGCACGGCGACTATCGTCGGAGGAACAATAATATTCTTGGCAATATTCAGCGACGGTATCCTGAACATAAAGAGCTCTGATAGTCAGTCAGCTTAGTTTCCAATTACGCAAGTGAGAATGCTGGCACAGGCTTTTGCAATAACGGTCAGGAATGTCCTTGGTTATCCTCATTACCGACTGGCCTTGATAGCCACGCCATCCAACCACATCATATACCGTGTACTCCGCCTCTCAAGTGCGCTTGGTGGCAACCCAGGCATGAATGGTAAACCAACCTCGCCAACCCCATGTATCGGCGTCATAGACCAGTAAAACAGCTTCCTTTGTAACTGAAGGACGCGGGACCATGTCCGCTGATTGACGACTAACAGTACGCCAGGTTTTGCCTGGATAACAACTGGACAGGCTGAAGCAAGTCAAGACGAGATATGTCAATATTCTTAAGTGCTTCATGAAGTGCAAACCAAAAATATGTTTTTCATTAGTTCTCAATGGCGAGAAGGGAGCGATACAAGTTTATTGATAATGAATGTTTATTATTTAATAATTAAGATATAATCATTTGTGTTATTTAGATTTTAATTCCCATGTGACGGATGATTAAGTTAATTCTGACAGTTTAGTGTGTACAATATTTTAAGCTATATATAATTTTAAAGTATAATTTTTTCTAGATATAGAATAATTGAGAAGTATGTTGATTACAATCTGCAAACATGAATAGTCTTGCTTTTAGTCTTTGGTTAAGTTCCGGAATTTTCTTGATTGCCGTTGAGTTTCTTGTCCCTGGTTTGGTTATGGTCTTCGTGGGGCTTGGTGCTTTGACTGTGGCGTTAGGTATGCATTTTGGACATGTTGATGGAGTTCTCGAGCAATTTATAACTTTTTTTGTAGGCTCAATAATATATTTATTAACTCTTCGTTTTTTAGTTCTTAGATTTGTTCCATCAGCTAGCAGAA
>Ga0257121_1000694_pt1 | contig 27433 bp, 29 predicted proteins | sample SI106_100metaG_FD_190180 | JGI IMG/M metagenome (GOLD analysis project Ga0257121, IMG submission 190180) | Marine microbial communities from Saanich Inlet, British Columbia, Canada - SI106_100 | ecosystem: Environmental > Aquatic > Marine > Inlet | place: Canada: British Columbia | collected...
TTATATTTTGTTCTTAACATTGAATATAATTTTTCCCGATTAATGTAGAATCCACAATTGAAATTCGAGTTTATCAAAACATTGCTTTCTTTTTCACTATCTATAAATTCAACTGGTGTTGTTAAAACATTCGATAATAATTCAATTATCATTTTTTTAGCATTTACTAACAATTCTTTATTTGTAATACCGGGGATTTCCATTTTTCCGGTATTAAACATTTTTACGTGTATTTCGTGAAAATTTCCGTTATACATAAATCTCAAAATTAATGCGAAACAGTTATAAAACGCATTTTTTACTTTTCCTCTACAGTTCATTATATCTTTTTTTGATACTCCAATTGTGATTTTTCGCTCGTCTTTGAATTTATTTCGTCTCGCCAATGGGTTATCTATTGATTTAATCACGTGTTCAGTATAATAATTTAGAGAATTTAACTTCTCCGTATATGCTTTATATTCATCCTTCGTGTGGGATACTATTTTCATTTGTTTTTTTATTACACCAAACTCGGGACGCCAATAATCAATTACTGGAATTTTCCAAAATACATTATTAATATCGATTACTTGATTAAGATACAATACCTTGGTTGTAGTTGATATATATAGGTCTTCGCATTTAGGTAATTTAAATGAACTATCTGAACCATCATTTACACTCGGTTCATATTTTACAATAGATGTGTCTACACCCATTCTGGTGTCATGTAAGTAAGATTCCCACTCATCGTCGATATTTTCAGACATTTTCTCTTTATGTATATTTTTGTAGTTTCCTCTATATTGTTTCAATTTTATATTTGCCTCATTTTTTTTTCTCTATTTATATTAATTAAAGACATGTTACGTAGCGAACTTTCCAAAAAGGCATCCACCCCTATGATTAACATCAAATTACCTCAATCCAATAAAATTGAGGAAATTAAACAACAAATAAATATTAAAAATACAACCGATAATCTAGTTGAAATTACAAACTTCTCTGGTGATTCTATAGCATCCACGCCTCCCGATGGATATTTCATGCGCAATCTTCGATTGCGCATGGAGAAGAATTAGACATCATCTTTTTCATATTTATTATTATAAATTGTATCATGTCTTCCATTTCTGAATTCACACAGTGAACCGTTTTTTTTATTATTTCTATAAATTCTGGTGAAATAGTGACCAGTTTAAATCGTATTATATGGTTAAAATAACATTTTATTAAATGCATCTTATCAATGTTATAATTTTTGCTTATTTGATACATTGTTCGAATGATAACATCCTGTTTAGTTTCTATACTAAACAAGTTGTGTAAATCATCCAATACTATTGGTGTAAGAACGTTTTTATTCCATTCTGTTAAATTAAAATTTTGGTTTAATTGAAGAAAGTTTATCATACTTCTTATATCCGATTTATACATCGATTGTATGGTAAATAATGACTCTTTTGATATATTTATATTCTCCTTTTTAACAATGGTATCTATAAATGTGATAATGTCCGTTTGAGGTAACTGATTAAATCTCACGCATATAAACTCATTCTTTAATGGTTCGTCTATCTTACTTATGTAATTACAAATTAGACAAAATCGGACATTTGTATTGGTTGTCTGTAATAGATATTTCAATGCCTGTTGTGCGTTTTTGGTCATATAATCCACTTCATCTAGAATCACGAATTTAAAACCCGTTTCAAATAAATTCTTTGATTTAACAAATGAATGTATCTGGTTTCGAATTATATCGATACCCCTTTCATCCGATGCGTTTAAATGTATCACGTTTCCCTTATTTATCCGACTATATGTCTTTTGATATTCTTGTATTAAATTAATAATTGTAGTTGTTTTACCTGTTCCCGGTGGACCATAAAATAATAGGTTCGGAAATTGATTTTTCTCAATAATTTGTGTAAATAACTGTCTGTTTATTGGATCTAATACGATGTTTTCGAAATGGGTAGGTCTATATTTTTCAACCCACGGAATCTGTTCATTTTTTGTATCACTCATAATTACATATATTATTAAAACCCTATTATATTGTTTTTAGCATAATTATAAAATTGAATCCGTCAAAATGTGTTTTAGAAATTATCATTAAACAATATAATGAATTCTCAAGAAGTTGGATATCTTAGTATATGCGGTGGATGTATGTTCTCCGGTAAGACATCTTGGCTTCTACAGCAGTACAAGAAATATTCGTACATTGGTAAAAAAATTTGTGTTATCAATTATGCCGATGATAAACGGTATGATGAGAAAATGCTATCTACGCACGATAAACAAATGATTCCTTGTATTCAAAGTTATTCACTGGAAACAGTGAAGCATATTTTAAATAAATCAGACGTTATTTTAATTAACGAGGGACAATTCTTTCCTGACTTATTTAATTCTGTTTGTGAGTTGGTGGATAATAATAAAATAGTTCATATTGCTGCATTAGACGGCGATTTTAAACGCCAGGAATTTGGACAGGTTATTAAACTATTACCTATGTGCGATGACTATTTTAAAGTAAAGGCTTTATGTGCTACTTGTAAGGATGGTACACACGCCCCATTCTCATTTCGTTTAAGCACAGAGAGCGAACAAATCAGTATTGGTTCGGATAACTACTTGCCTCTATGTAGAAAATGCTATCAAAACGCAAGTCGACAAAATATATCACAAAATGCCGAATCTACATTTTGAATAGTCGACTGATAGAGAATTATATGGTAAAGTATTTTTTAAAACAATTTAAATAAATACGGGGTTTTCAATGAAAGGATAAAATATATATGCCTAGAACAAAAAACGCGAAAGGACTTTCTAAAAAGAAGGATACAAATGTAGAGAATATACAACTAGAAGTACAAGACACTGCTCCTGTTACTGAAGTTAAAAAAAGGGGGAGAAAACCTAAAGGTGGTAAACTTATTACAAAGGATACATGTAATAAACCGTCGGCACCTGTTCCTACAAATGTTATTTTACATTTGAAATGCTCTCTAAAAGAGATTGAAAATGACGTTATTCTAAATAAAAATAACCTAATTGGTGATCCATTAAACTATAAGGCAAGTGTCCCACCTACAGTTCAGGCATACGATAATGCTAATAATGATAACCGATTTTTTGAATTAGTTCACAATTCAGGAGAACAATCATTGAATGCTTACAATACACCTACTGTTTCCGCAAATACTTGTATGAAATGTATGGGGGAAAGTGATGCTAATGTGAATATCAAAGACATTAATATGAAATTAAAACAGTTGAAAATCAGTCTTTATAAAAATACAATGAACGAGAAAAAATCTGCTTGTTTTTGGTGTACATACGATTATGATAATCAGTCGTGTTACATACCAAATTGTGAGAATGATGGTGAAATTCAAGGATACGGCTCATTTTGTAGACCCGAGTGCGCAGTTGCTTATCTAATGCGAGAAAATATTGATGATTCTACCAAGTTTGAACGATATCATCTATTAAACCGAGTTTATAATAAAATTTATGGTTTTAAAAACAATATCAAGCCTGCTCCTAACCCTCATTACATGTTAGATAAATTTTATGGTAATCTAAACATACAAGAATATAGAAAGTTATTAAACAGCGAGAGAATGCTTATGGTGGTTGAGAGCCCACTTACACGTATTCTTCCTGAACTTCATGAAGATACTGACGATTTTACTACTGGAATTTATGGTGGTAGTAAGGGTAGTGCTACTCAAGCTGGTGGTGTTTATAAAGTCAAGCGCCAAAGTGAGAATAAACAGTCTGTAAGTAAAGCCAGTATTATGAAAGAGCGTTTCGGGGGTTCTAGTTCGACTAGCTAAATAAATTATGTAAATAACACTGTTATATAATTTATTCAAAAATGATGGTTGTAAACTCTGTATTATTTACTCTGGATATAACATTGTCTTCACGTATTTTTTTGAAGTTATTATTAAAATAGTCTAATGTGTATGGGAAATATGTATCTCCGTCTACGTCATTCTCGATCACCGTAATGTGATATCGATTACAACTTTCGAAAAATTGTTTATATATCATATTTCCGCCTATAATAAAAACCTTTTTATTTGTTTTATATTGAAGTCTTCTTATTACACTCTGCGCATCGGTCATACTTGTGAAAAACAACGTTTCGGTTTCTGTATATTGACTTGGATTATTTGTGATTACTATATTTATCCGATTTTTAAGAGGTCCGTTGGGTAAACTTTCATATGTTTTGCGTCCCATAACAATAATATGCCCTTTTGTTGTATTTTGGAAATATTTTAAATCTTCCGGGACATGCCACGGTATGGTGTTATCTTTTCCAATTACACCTTTTTTGTTAAACGCTACTATGAGTTCAAAGTTCATTTGTATAAAATATATCTACTATTTTTATATATTATTATGTGTTAAACATAAAATTGAAACAGTTTAGAAACGAGATGATAGAATTAAACAATAATAATTATTATGTCGTCTGTATCGAACAAAACCATGCTCAAAAACTATGAATATTTGCTTTCTCTACCGATTGTTGAAAAACTTAACAAAAAATGTTCTAAACTTAAGCGTGAAAACAAATCGTTGAGATCTATTATAACACATTTGGGTGAAACTGTGAAATCACGTGAAATCATTGACTTGACGTCAGACACATCTAGTTGTGGTTCTGTTGATTTGTCTCCTCCTATGGAGATTATTGGTAAAAATATTAGAATTGTAAAGCAGGAGGTTATTTCAGAAAACAGTGATGAAGAGCATATTGTGTATGATATTGAAGAATGTAGCGCAGGAAGTCAGGTTAATGATATTGTAGTAAAGAAAGAGGAAGAAGAGGAAGCAGAGGAAGAGGAAGAGGTTGAAGAGGAAGAAGAGGAAGAAGAGGTTGAAGAAGAGGAAGAGGAAGAGGAAGAGGAAGAGGAAGAGGAAGAGGAAGAGGAAGAGGAAGTTGAATATGTTGAAGTAGAAGAGGAGGAAGAGGAGGAGGAGGAGGAAGAAGAGGAAGAAGAAGAAGAAGAGGAAGTATTTGAAATTACCATTCGCGGTAAAAAGTATTTTACAGCGGATGCGAACGATGGAGAATTCTATCATGCGCTAGATGACGATGATATTGGAGATGTAGCGGGATGTTTTAAAAATGGTATTCCTAAATTTCATTAGAATTAGTATTTATTAATGTGGATGATTGTTTAACGGTTGTTGTTACGTTTTTAAGTTTATTTCGATTTACCATTGCTTTTTTTCTTTTATACCCACCTTTCTGTCTTCTACTTGTTCGTCTCTTCATGGTTTTTTTACACGCACTTTTCCTTCCTCCAATCTTTTGTTGTCTTTTTCTTTGTTTTCTAGTTTTCGCATTTTTACTCATACTAAATACTTCGGAACTTCTATATAGTAGGTGTGGATTTTTTTTTCCTAGCATGTTTCTTTCTTCTTTTATTTTATCATATGCCGTATTTAATAACTGACTTCGATAAGGACATTTTATTAATTTAACATTATCGTCATCAATACGTCCTTGTATAACCTCTATATGAAGACAACACTCATAGCGATTTTGTATATTTAATCCTAATATATCTTCTTCTCCTTTTTTACTATCAGTAGATTCAGACACAGACATAACCCCCGTTTTAATTTTTTTTAGATTATCGTTTGCTAGTTGTTCTTGAGTAGGGATAGCACCCTCTGCTGATATATCATTCACAAATGTTATAAATTCTAAAAATGTATCTAACCCTTTAATTACATTTTTTAAAATACTAGATAATGCGTTATTTGTATAATTTCTTTTTGGAGGTCTAAAAATAGAGATTTCTTTTATAAATGCGTTTATTTGTTGATATCGAGTTAATTCAGTAATTGCTTGCTTCGTCATAAAATTTTCAATGTCTTTTATTTTTACAGTTTTTTCATCTAAATAAGGAGTTAGTTCTGATAAATTAGTTATATAATGTAATTTTTCTTTAGATATTTTTATTGTTTTGCTTGCTAGTAGTAATTTAGAAAAACCTTTGGTCTCAATACGTAATGAATATGGAACATAATCATCCTTCTTATGCATATTGGTTAATATATTTATAGCTTCAAACTGTTGTAGTATATATTCTTTGTCTGTCACTGTTTGTAAAATCTCTAATGATGGTATGAGTGCTTGTAATGGAATGAGTTGACCAGTATTTTGACGTGAACCTTCGTTTCGCATGTTCTTAAAATCTCTCACTAAACTCTCACTTGTTAATTGGTATTCTAATGTTCCTTTTTTTTTCCCTGAACTGAAACCTGCTTGTAAAGTATTTCTTATTGTTTCCATATGTTTAAGTATTAACTGATCGATTTCAATATCTAATTTCTTAATTTCATTTTCGATACTTTTTTTAATAGAATCTATCCACATTTTGAATATTTTCCCACTTCGAATTAAATTGGTAAATATTTTATCATTTATAATATCATTCACAAGTATAATTTTACTAACAGTGTAGTCAGAACCATTTAGTTTTAAATACCCGTAATTGTTTTTTTTGATCGAAAACAATTTGAATATATTAAAATCATCCACTTTTGGTCTGGGTGCGATGTTTAATATATTTTCACTAAATGTATTTGAAATATTATTAACAATAGGAAATGACGTGGGTAATAAAAAATTAAGTAATATTTCTAAATTCGTTTCCGCGTTTTTGTTTCGTTCATCTATATCCACATTTGAAACAGATACAATTAAACTGGAAAATACTGTTTTATCAAAAAAAAATCTTATTTGTTCCTTACGCGAAAGGGCTTCTATCTTTAATCTAGGTAGTAATACACTGTCTGTAAATAATGGATATTTCGACAAACCAGATTCTTCTTTTGTTTCTTCTTTCGATTCTTCGTCAGGTATATCAATCATATCACGTGTTAGCACTGATTCAGTTGATGGATTGGCGTTTGTAGTAAATCTTATATATATTGATTGAATTCCAATACTATCATTCATTAAAGACATTATTTATAATATAAACATACTTTTTACATTATAATTATTTGTAATTTATCAAACTTTATCCGTTTTATAAAAGGGTTCTTCTAAAGCCTTCCACGTATGTTGTTTTTTAGCATTGTCTAAAACACTTAATGCGTCATTTACGTCATCTTCTGTAATGACCTTTGTTTTATTATATTTGGATTTGGTTGTTAGACCTTCGTGTTTTGTAGCAGTATTAGATGAAGGCATACCTGGAATACCTTTTGTAATATCATTATCATCTTCCTTCTCCTCGGCTAATTGCATATGATAATCTTTAAATGTAGTTGGTAACATACAATACTGACTGTCTTCATTACACAAAACATCCATCACAAATGAGAAAAGGATAGCAATCGTGAGTGCGATATAAATATCACGCGTTCCCATCCATGCAATTGCGAAAATAAGAATCTGTTTACTAAATGTATATTTTAGATAAGATTCCATTGTTTTACTTAAACGAATTGTTACAAATCTTGATGATATTTGTAACACAATAATCATCAAACCCGCGAAAATCTTACTACTATTAAGAACAGTCACGTGATTATGAACTTTTTGTAAGAATTTTTTCATTTTTTTACCAAATGAATTATTCATTTTTATCTATAAAATGTAGAGATAAAAATAGATTAGATAAATTTAATATTATTTATTACTACTATATGGTGCGGGTGCTATATATGTAAGCTGGTCGTTGTTACTAAACCAAGTTTTCCATATATTCATAACCCAGTTATCATTTGATTTAGGATAAACCATATCTTCTTGTATTTTCAGTCTTTCGTTAATTGTGATTCCGCAATATTTATCACACGGATTACAAGTTTCGTCCTCAAATTCTAATTCTGGAAATATATGTTCTGCGTTTTCATTGTGAACACGATTATTTTTGTATTTTAATGCGCCATTCTCACAATTGTTTTCTCTAAATTCATCCATATTTTTGTCTGATTTAAATTCAGATTCAGATTCGAAATTTTCTTGTAATACCAAAGGACTCACGTTGTTTCCTATAAGCATAAGTGAATCAAATCCACTCGTTTTCTCAACTGAATTCAAACTATAATAAAAAATGACTATAAAACACATTACAATACCTCTATATGTGTCCAAGAATGAATAGAATAATATAATACTCACTGCTATAAAACGTCCTAAAGGTGTGATGCTAGCATATAAGAAGTCATCCGGAAAGGCAAAGAATAGATAAAATATAAAAAGGGGCAATAGTTTTGCTATACAATCAAACATTAATTTATACTATTGTGAGAATATTGTTTTAGAGAAAATAGTATAAAAATACAGACAATATAGATAGATAAATTTCTACGTATTTTTTAAGTATAATAATTAAAAATGTCGTTAATAGCAACAGCCTCTCCATGGAATAATAATGATTCTAACAAGAAAAGAGTTCCTACCATGAAAAAAACGATGAAGAAAATTCCTGCTTTAGAAAAAATAGAAGAATCTCACGAAAGACCAACTTCGTTCGATGAAGACCAATCCATTAATGGAGAAAGGAGTGAACGTGTAAATCAGTTATTAAACAACATGTCTTCTGTTCTCGAAGAAAATGATGGTAACAAACTCGCTGATTTTAACCCCATGCCTCTCCCCCATATACAAAAAAGGACAGATGATGAGACCAATAAATATGGTCGCAATGGTGATGCCGAACTTGCCCCTCTACCCAATCATTTACAATTACAGGCTCCTAAAATCGAAAATGAATCCTCTAATTTCGGACCTTCCGGTAGAGATTTAGGAAATACTTCTCAACAAAAGCCTTATAGCAATTACCGAAAAATATATGAACCGACGAATATGAGATTACCTATGCAGCATCAGCAAATGAGACAAGCAATTGCTCCCCATCTAAACGATAACCGGTTACTCGAGAAAATTAATTATATGGTTCATATGTTGGAACAACAACAAAATGAGAAAACTAGTAATATCACCGAGGAGTTTGTTTTATACTTGTTTTTAGGTGTCTTTATCATTTTTATCGTTGATTCATTTGCTAGAACCGGAAAATATATTCGTTAATATTTTATATGAAAATTAGGGCGTTTTTGTGTTGAATAGGCATTCCCGGTAACACTGCGTTATATAAATAATACGCACTCTTTTGAACCGAGATGGGTGAATATTTCCATTTCCATCGTTCTATGATGTATGAATTGTTTGCTAATTCGAAAAAAGTTATTAATTTAAATTTATCATTATATGTTTGTTGAATATCATATAATGCGTGTAAAAATCCACCGAAATAAATAGAATTGTTATCGGGAACAGATAAATCGATTGTAGTAATACTAGAGACACATTCTAATACATCTCTCTCTTCCTGAAACTCATAGCATAATTTGGGGTCTCGAAATATATAAATCCCACAAATCTTGGACTTTTGTAAGAGAGCATATACAATGATACGACCTGTTTCTATAAGATGGTCTAACACTGTTGTGTCTGGGAATATACATAATAAAAAGGGTTTGTATTCTATGTTATGTGTAATGTTATATAAATAATCAAACAATAAGTTCACATTTTCACCCTTTATACGCACAGTTGAAAACTTGGACATGGGTGGTCGAACAATCTTTACAATCGGATATGTATGAACGTTGAACTCTACAAGAGGAACTACACCACTACATAAATCGGATTCGAATTTAAACAACGAAACAGGTATTTGTGGGTTTAAATGTCTCTGATTCTTTTCATGTGTTTGAATTATATTACGTCCAAGATATTTATCGGGCGAATCTCTATGCGTGCATATGTAATCCCAATAATAAACTGTTTCTTGGAACTTTTCGTCTGTATTTAAATATATTTTCACTGCTCTAGACGTCATACACCCCATTAGGTTTTCGGTAGCATCTATTTTACCAGTAGACGGGTTATAATCAATACGTTTATCATTATAAAATGATACATAAGACGGGTGTGGATTAACAGATAAATCATCTACCAAGTCTTGTTTTGTAATCATGGCTAGCACCTTATCCGAATCTACATAGTGCTCTTGTATGAATTTTTCTAACTTATCCTTTTTATCTGAACTAATGTCCAAGAATGATTCAGTAGTTACATTTTGCGTTAAATACTTGGTTTTTAATGACCCACCTTTTTGGATTATATACGGATTTCTTGTCCAGAACCTCAAATAGTCATATGTATGAAATACCGGTTGGTTACTCCAAAATGGATAACGTATTTTGATATATAATATCGGAATCATAATTAGGAAAAATATAAATAATATTACGTATTCAATCATTTATATTTTGATTTGATAATTTTTTACTTCATTTTACGTAATTAAAAAATTGGTAAAAATCTTATTACATGGTCATTATATATGGGTGGATTACTAACTAAATTATTTTTCTCTTCGAACCATAATAATAACAGCAATTCTGAAAATATTATCACGGAAATAAGTGATTCAATTTTTGTAGATGAGGATGATGATAGATATGATTATAATGATAGCAACGAACACGTAAATTCATATGAGGATATAGATTCGGATGATGAAAATATTGTATTGATTGGTTCAAGTGATGATGACGATGACGATGAAATGGATGATGTTATATTTTCATATTCCAATGAGAAAAAAGCCCTATTAATCGGTATAAATTATAACGAAAATACGATTGAAGGTGATGAACTAAATGGATGTGTGAATGATACAAATAACTTATACAAATTTTTAAAACAAAAATGTAATTTCTTGGACAGCGATATTACTACTTTGAAAAATTCAGAGGCAATTCGATATAACATCGAAGAAGAATTATTGGAACTCGTAGCATTTTCACACGAAAATCCTGGCTCCGAAATATGGTTAAGTTATTCCGGACATGGCTCTAATATGGATTCATTAAAGGAAGAAGATTTAAAATGTGAAGTAATTTGCCCTTCCGATTATGCTAAAAATGGCGTCATATCTGACTACTGGTTATTAGATATTGTCCAAGGTTTCGAAAAGTCAACCAAATTATTCGTTTTAATGGACTGTTGTAATTCGGGTAGTAATATGAACTTACCTTATCGATTAAAACAAAGTAACGTTGAGGTTAATGATAATTCATATAATAAAAACGAAATAGATAATTTATGTAACATTATTAAGATTAGTGGTTGCGAGGATGACCAAACAAGTGCCGATTATTATGAACGTAATGCGAATGAGTTTCAAGGTGCGTTAACAAATGCGTTTCTACATTTTTCCGGAGATATAGATAAAAACAATAATATACACTATTTTTATCATAATATTTTAAAGTACTTGTCTAGTAGAGGTTTCACACAACGTCCTGTGTTATCCTTTTCAAAGCCCGAACTTATACACAGTAAATTGTTTTAGATCACGTCCCTTCATTATCAAACAATTCTTCCATCGGTTCGCAATCACCTCCAACAAATGACGCATTGTAATATACTTCATATGGTCTGGTATTCGATGAGTTTTCATAATAAAATTCCCAATACAAATCGGCAGTGACTGTTTGATTAACCACACAATCATAAATTTTTTGTTCAAATGACGAAAATATTCCTCTATTCACACTGGGTTTTTGTGGAAAAATATTAATAGGTTGATTACCTGGACCTCCAAGTCGATGTGCTAATATATGTCCTGCGTCACATTCAAGATTTTCATCATCGAGCATGCGTGAATAATCTTGAGTGCAAGAAGTTGTTCCTGAACCATTGTCCAAGTCACCACTTGTAATTGTCGCATGTGCATATGATACAATAGGCTGTTCATCATCATTATCAATATAATAATATGTTCCTTTTCCACTTACTCCTTCTAGTAGTTCATTCGATCCGACAACTGGGCAAGGAACAGTGGTGCATACACACGTAGATGCGAATGTATTGACCCAAGAGTAAAATACCGATAATAATAATATATAATTCATAAAATATATATTATAATCATAATTTATATGGGAGAAATTCTATCTAAAATAACCGAGATTTGTATACATTATAATAAAAGTAATGATAATTTTGATATGATAAGTTATGTAGACTCTGACGACAGTCTCGTTTATTCAGATGATACAATATACGATGACGATGGTGATGAGATAATATGTAAATATTATGAAGAAAGAGAACCAAGTATAACCGAACAATTAGCTCGAGAATTCCTTACAGATATGAGAAATTTCATGACTCGTTAATTTAAAATACTTGAATATATCGTCTTCTGTTTCAATATTTACAAATGGTCCTCTTTTTATCAAATTTCTCATTATAAAGTCTCTTGGACAACGTTGGGTATGAAATGTATTTTCCAAATATTTAAATAGACGACACGACATTAATTTCTCTATATTTTCAACCTCATCTAGCGTATCTGTTGTTATATAGACCACAAAACTAGTTCCTGGAAACAAATTCCTCTCGCGGTCAATCAAAATACGATTTCCAAGTGTAGGATACATTATTTTATATTTATTCATATCTTGATGTTTATTATCCGTCCATTTTATAACATCATCTTTTTGATGTGTCTTTAATTTATACATAATTTTATTTTTATGTATATCTGTTTCATGATCCACCAATCCTTCGCTAATTCGTGCCGCTCGTCTATTCCAAGGATTACAGTTTAATCTGATTAGTTTATCAATAATCCCCTGTTTGAGTTGATCCTCGGTATTTATGTTTAGTATGGTATCGAATTTTAATGTTACATTTGAACTGGATGTATTATCTTCATATACAACTGATGTGTGTCCAAGATATACACTATTACTGATAATAAAATACATAAAATCACTACCTATATTTTTAAAATAGTCGTTTTTAATCACATCACTCGTGTTTATATATAAAACATTGTAGAATTTGTCGATCGTTTTTTGTGATATATTAGCACCCAATAGATACATAAGTGCTAATTTTGGTGTTATAAACAACATATACCCACCGTCTTTTAACTTCTCTTCTAATAAATCGTGAATAAAATTTATGTATATTTTTTTTCGTCCTGTTCCTTGATAGGGTGGATTACCAATAATTACATCAAACACGGGTAAGTTATATCTATTTGTATGTATAATATCGAGCGTGTCTCCTTGATAAATATTTAGTTTATAAGTGTCGGAAGAAAAAATATGTTTATATGTGGAAACATTTGTCTCACTTAATTCACACGCATATATCATTTCTTCCAAAATATGGCGTTTTCTATCAGCGTCATCTGGTATTCTCTCTTTTAAACCAGTCATAAGTCTTTCATACAAGACTATTGGGAAATTACCAATTCCCACAGCAGGGTCAAACCATTTGAAATCCTTTTCACAAAAAATACTCTTACCCTTCTGTTTTATATATTCGTTATCTAGACTATCCAACATCTCATTCACCAATATAAGTGATGTAAATACCTCACCGTGTTGTCTCTTTTCTTTATTTTTTGGTTTCAACTCCCTCTCGATAAATGCTCGTAATTTATCGGGTTCATCTATAGAATATTTTTCGGTATCAGACATATAAATAATAAAACATTATTATTTATATTTTCATACGACGTTGCGATTATTGGGTGCGCTCTAAAATAACTAAATGTTGATGTTTATCTCCACAAGATTCACTTAAATTAATTTGGGCGTGGGGTATAAAACCATTATGTGAAGCGATTTTAAGTATATCTTCCATTGATTCCATATAATATTGTGTCTCTTGTTGGCGAATATTTTTGGTTAAATCGTCTGTAAATGTCTCTTTAAATGTAACTTCATTGTCTTTACCGAAATCATATTTTCCTTGGTATTTGAAATCAATGAAATCTATATTTGTTTTCAGGATACGTGAACCATTATAATCTAGTGGATTGCTAATAAGTGAAGGTTTACCTCCCGGGACAATGGTGTCGAATTTCTTGGGTTCTACCAGATGTAGGATTAAATAACCACCCGATTTCAACCAGAAAAAACAATTACTGAAAAACTCATTTTTATCCTTAAATAGATATACCGTGAGACCGTTACAAATGACGTGACTAAACGATGATTTTTCATAAGTCATGGACTGTTTCGCACTACCACATTTGGTATGAACCTTGGGATATTTTGTATCAATATATTTGGTCATTGCTTGAGATTCATCAATCGCATAAACATTATATCCCTTCTTGGACAATTGTCCAGACATCTCTCCTGTTCCTGACCCGATGTCCAAGAATGAACTAGTTTCTTTGGATGGGTGCGTCATCTCGACCAATTTATCAATTTGGTAACGACATAATGTCTCGGATTCCATTAACTTATTGTATATTTGTGCGTAAAAGTCGTCAAATGTATCCTTTCCAGATTTAAATACATAGGGACTGTCTTGTGAAAACCCCTCATAATATGGAGATAAATCTTGGCGCTTATACCATATTACAATTAGCATAATAGCACATAAAATAAGTAAGGTAGAAAACCATCCTTGTTTTGAACAATCAAATAAATACATTATAATTGAATCTTTACTATAATATATTAAAATATATGGTTATGGCGACTAAAGCCCTAATATATTAACAGCATTTACTAAATCATATGTCGATGTTAAAATCACACTAAATATGAGAGCATGTAATACAATCTCTATCATTTTATTTACCTTAAATGGTAGTTCAAATACATTACCGGGTATAAAAATATAGAACAAACTAAAAACGTATATAAGTGCGACAATACTCATTATATACTATTTTGATATTTCTTTCTAAATTATTTCGAAACAGGAGTTCTTAACTGAACACGTGTATTATTGTGAAAACGGTCTCTTCCTACATTTACACCAATATTGTTGGGATGTGCTTTCTGGCACAAGTCGTATTGCTTAAATAATCCAGGATGAGGTTGTTCAGAAGGTTTTGAATCAATATATACCTTGTATAAATCACTTTCAGAGGAAGGAACATAAACAACTTCATCATTTCCTCTATGTAATGCGTAATTTTGATTTCTTAACTCACTCTCTTTACACACATTATTAATAAACCCAGAAACAGGACCTATAGCAGCGACAGGTGGCGTAAATTCGTTGTGAAGAGAATAGTTATAACTGGATTGTATAGGAACGGTCGTAGCTTTTCGTGCATCGTGCATAGGGAATCGGGCATATTTCGTCATTACGGGTCGAGGCGAAAAATTGGGTGCTAATGGGTTCTCTGGCTCACTTCTTTCTAAAATACGATTGTTTAATTCATCGGTTCTATCAAATTGTCCTCGATATAGTTTTTTCGCAATCACGGAAGGACCTTTATCACTTGTATTATAATCCATAAATCTTTATTGTATAGTATATAAAAACAAAAATACATAGAGAGTATACTACAATATATTATCGCTATTACTAAATGGTCAAAATCTGTTGTGATAAATACCCCGAAGTCAGTGAATATACAACCTATTTTAATCAATATAATTTCCCATTGAGTGATTTTCAAAAATATGCGATCGAGGCGGTCGTTAAGGAACAACACGTATTAGTGACTGCTCATACCGGTTCTGGTAAAACATTGCCCGCTGAATTCGCATTGAATTATTTTGCTGAAAAGGGAAAAAAACTTATCTATACAAGTCCTATCAAGGCACTTTCAAATCAAAAATATTCAGAATTTTGTCGTAAATATCCTCACATCAGTTTTGGATTAATGACGGGTGATATTAAAATCAATCCCAATGCGGATGTATTAATTATGACTACCGAAATATTAATGAATTATCTTTTTATCCAAACCGTCAATACGGAACATACTGATAATACACTTGATTTTAACATTGATATTTATAATGAACTAGGATGTGTTGTATTTGATGAAGTTCACTATATTAACGATGCCGAACGTGGACAGACATGGGAAAAGACCATTCTAATGTTGCCTAAACATATCCAAATGATTATGCTTTCTGCTACAATCGATTCACCCGAAAAATTCGCTAAATGGGCGGAGCGAGGTGACGATAGCAAGGAAGTTTATCTGGCGACAACCAATAAACGTGTTGTTCCTTTAACCCATTATGGTTATTTGACTATTAATGAGAGCGCGGTGAAATTAATCAAAGATAAGGAGACGACTAAAGAAGTTCGTTCAAATATTCATCGTTTGATAAAAATACAAGATGACCAGGGAAATTTTATCGATGATAATTACAACATTCTACATAAAATGGGGAAATTGTATAAAGATCGGTCTGTATATATGAAACGAAAACACGTGTTGAATAATTTGGCGATGCATCTCGAAAGTAATGATATGCTACCAGCGATTGCCTTTGTATTTTCTAGAAAAAAAGTCGAGGAATGTGCCTCCGAAATAACCGTTTCATTATTAGAAGACGATAGTAAGATTCCATATACTGTGCGTAAAGAATGTGAACAAATTGTGAGAAAATTACCGAATTTCAAGGAGTATATGGAACTACCTGAATACGAGACGTTGGTGCGCCTTTTAGAAAAGGGTATAGGTATTCATCATTCGGGTATGATTCCAATTTTGAGAGAAATTGTCGAGATTATGATTTCAAAACGAAATATTAAACTATTGTTTGCGACCGAATCATTCGCAATTGGTCTTGATTGTCCTATTAAAACGGCTGTATTCACAGGTATTCAAAAATTCGACGGACATAGTGAGCGTCTACTTCTTCCACACGAATATACGCAAATGGCTGGACGTGCTGGTAGAAGAGGAATAGATACAATTGGTCACGTGGTTCATTGTAATAATTTGTTTAGTCTTCCAACGAGACGTGACTATCAACAAATTTTACAGGGAAAACCGCAAACATTAGTATCGAAATTTCGCATATCGTTTAATCTCATATTAAGTCTTATTAAAAACAATAAGATTAAATTCGACGACTTTACTCAATTCATCGAAAACAGTATGGTGTTTAATGAGTTGTGTTCTGAAATTAATCAAAATAAACGGGCATTATTTGATAAAAAGGATGAACTTGCTAAGAAAGAGGAACGCGGAAAGTCTGTAAAATCGGACAGAGAGGCTTGTGACCGAATAAACATCATAGATATCGATATGAATACATCCAAAAATAAAAAACGCAAACAATTAGACAAGGAGCGTCAGCAAATACTACAAGACAATCCAAATGTTTTAAATGATTCTAAATATTACAAGGAGTTAGAACAATGTGAGAACAGTGTGCGAAAATGTGAAGAAGACACCTTTTATCTAGAGAATTTTATTAACAAAAAGGTATTTGCCGTATGTGATGTTTTGGAAAATAGGAATTTTATTGTTCATGAACAAGACGAATATAAATTAACCGAATTTGGATCAATTGCTTCTGAAATCGCCGAAATCCATCCACTTATCGTGACGCATTTGGTAATCCATACCGATTGGTTCACGGACCAGAGTATCGAGGAAATCATAGGTATTTTGTCGGTTTTCACGAATGTGAACGTATCCAAAGATATTAAGGAATTTAATCCAACAAGTGATAACCATAGTGTTTTACAAAACGTGGAATTTATTGCGACACAATTTGAAGAATATGGTGATTTGGAATCGAGAATGATGATTAATTCGGGAACACAATATGGAGATGCGCTGTGTTATGATATGCCGGATCTAGTAATGGGATGGTGTAAATGTGAGAATGAAAGAGAGTGTAAGTATTATTTACAAAACTATGTTTCTGAAAAGACTATTTCAACTGGTGATTTTACAAAGGCTTTATTGAAAATTTCTACAATTGTGAGGGAACTATCGTCAGTCGCAGAAAAAATGAACAAGATAGAATGTGCTCATAAAATGAGCCAGGTAGATTCAAAGATATTGAAATATATTACGACATCTCAAAGTCTCTATATTTAGATATGGATTCAATCGTTCGTTTATTTTCTAGAACCCAGAATATTTAGGGAAAAGTGTCGTTACTATTTTTTTGATTCTTTGTTCATATAATTAAAAAAGAATTCATGGAAATTGATAAAAAGAATTTGATGAAATTACCCATAGAACTAGTGCGTATGATAGCAGATTATCACGATTATGAAAAATATTGCTTACCCGGTCACAAGTGTAATTTCAAGTCGGTCATTGAGGACATTCTGATAATGTCTGAAATAATCAAACCAACTTTAATTCCGAGTCTAGCATACGTATGTTGGGGTAAGGGTTGGGATAATTACGAGATAAATTTGGATAACGAACATATTGATATGTTAACCGAACTTATACAAAATTGATTTGTATAGTATTGTTAATAATATTATACAAAAAAAAATGGCTACATTCTTATCACAACAACCAACTAGTGTTTTCGATCTTCATCGTATCGAAAAATACGATGAAATATATGAAGAAGAAGACAATTACCGTAATATAGACAATCCGGATGATTATTTTCGTAATAATCACTACTATATTGGGCTATCCTATTATGATAAACAATATAATAATTTATTATTATCTTCGAATATAACTAATCGAACATTCTTTAAATACGATTACAATGACGTGGTCGATTATTTGAATAATTATACTGTTTTGTTCTCAAATCGTATACTGCAACCCGAAATAATGTTATTACAAATTTCCGATGATATTATTTATAATGTGGTGATAAAAACGTTTTGGATCCGAATTATACAGAGACATTGGAAGCATGTATATCAAAATAGGAAGAAATTCATGAATACATATGGTTCGATTGTAAATTATGTCCGAGATAATATAAAAGACCAAAATAATATTAAATACCCTAGTTTGGTTGGAATGTTGTATCGATACAAAGCGTAAGTGTGTTGAAATAAATATTGATTATAGGTAATCCGATGAATAACATTTCATTAGAATGAATGATTTTTTTTGTAATATCTAAAATGGATACAAATAATATAACCTATGAGCAACGAAGAATTTGATTTTGATTTTTCCACCTCTAAAACCGTATTTCCCTATTTAAAAAAGGGCAGTGGTAAAAAAATGTCGAATGCTGCCGAAGAAAAAGCAAAATATGATTATTTACGTAAAGGCGAAGGATCTCTTGCTTCCGACAATCATGGCGAAACAGAATTTTCAAAACAACGGTCCGAACAAGTAGTTAAAGAACAATTCGATAGAGAGGTTCAACATTATCAAAAAATTGAAGATTATATGAAAAATATTAACAAAAAATAGATTCATCAAAAATTGAAAGAAAATAGTTTTTTTTTATGAAGTGATAAAAACAAACAATGGAAATCGCTCTAACTCGTTACTTATACATCAAAGAAGATGTTTTATTGTCTCTCATTGTTAGTATTCTCGAAAAAAACTACGATAAAGCATTGTTTTGGACGAGTGAATTATACTTCTCTGGATTAGAAGAAGAAGTTACGCAATTTATATACAGCATTTATCGTGAACTATTTTATTCCTTAAATCCAAAATTAGATAAATTATTGTGTGTTGGTCTAATACGTTATGACCAAGGAATTCATATATTAGCAACTATGCTAATAAACCTTGTATCCAAAGCTAGAAAATACACTTTGGAACACTTTATGTCGCATGAAAAATGTCCACGTTTAAAACCAGATGCGGTCAAAGAAAAATGTATATTTATATTTGCTGATGTAGTTGCGTCACAAAAATATTCAACCGAAATGATTGAGAAGGATAGTCGACCTCTTTATAAAATGTTACAACATGCGTGTAAATATGAAATAGATAAAAATTGGACACACGTATTTGATTGTATTCATAAGGGGTTTGAACCCAAAGATATACAAGAAAAAATGAGAAAAAATTGGATGTATTATGCGCATTTCACACCAATCTGGAAAGACCGCATTGAAAAATATCACGGGACAGTTGATTATGAAAATAAAAGGATCGATTTTAAATCCGACGAAGATTTGGAATCCTTTTCAGAATTATACGAATATGATATCGACGAACAACCATTAGAATTATATAATAAAATATCACATACATTAATACCTCCCAAACAAGATATTAATGACTTTTATAAGAAATATCAACCAAATCGAAAAATAATAAAGATAAAATTAAAACGAGTAAACCAGGTATGTAGTGAGGGCAAATAAAACACCTCCCCAGATTGTATCTGAAATGGCTAATAACAAATCCCATTTTTTAAATATAGCATAGTTAGTAGCATCGAATACACCATAAATGATAAAACCGAGTAAAAATGCTTCTAAAATTGGTCGATGAGTTCGCAAAATAAAATAGTTAAGTGCTATGATTAGTAACGCATAACATACAATTGCGGGTAATAATTTGACTTTCATTACAACGCGTTGGATTTTCACAATTTGTGTCGCATATAGAGATTTCACATTACTTAAATAGATATAATCCAATGCTAATAATACAAGAGAGGATACAATAAAACGATTTAATTTATTCATTATATAAATAAATTAGATAATAATCCACCGCAATATTGTTTAGATACTAGATATTGAATATTCGATATTTTCATTTTCCTTTTCCGGTAATGGTTTAATAACCCTAGTAATATCCGGTTTTTCTTCTAATACTTGTGCTTGCTCTGTATCTTGATCTTCTGCTTGAATTTCACTTTCTTGGACATCATCCGTTTGGGGTTCTATTTCATCCATTCGTATAGAAGTAGGTTCAGGGGCTTCTTCTAATGTTTTCTCGGGTTTTTGTTTAATATTTTGTTGTTGTAAGAAATAAAGGGATAAGTCCCAACTATTTGATAAACAATTGACCAAACTATTATAGGTGATACTAGATACGTATGTATTTGGTTCATCTAAATAGGATATAGAATACCACCAATAAGGAGGAATATATAACATATATCCCTCTTTCACATCAAACTCCATAAAATTTGTTTTATCAAAATCAAACTGATATGATTTATCTGGATTATGGGGATGAACTGGTGAACAGAATTCATATTTTTCATAGTCTTTGTGTGGATGTAGATATTTTGTGCTTTTCCAATGGGTCATTTTTACTCGAATTTTTCCATTGGTAATACATAAAAATTGTCTACTATCTGTATGATATCTTAATGGAGTAACCGTATTTTTCGCACCGAACCATAAATCATATCGAGTATTTACTGAAAATGACGGTTTTAATACATGGTCTACTGACTGGAATTTCTTTTTCAATCCGGATTCTTCCAAGAATTCTTGGTTATTTTCCGAAAATAAATGCCCTTGATTATCGGATTCTAAAAATTGTACTGTAGTATTAAAGGGTAGGCATATGGGTTCAACTGATTCATTTTTATCGGTATAATAATCTCGTATATCTTTCACATTAACGTCATGACTACTAAAACGAGCAATTCTTTCAGGTGTAATATCACTAAATAAATTGGGTAAAATATCACTAATATTCATTAATATCGGCTGTTTTAATTCACAAACATCTTCCAAATGTTTGGTATTTTGAAAATCCGTTTCGTAAATTTCTAAATCATCACTTTTTTTAAACTGGTTTGCGATATGGATATATAAAAATAGAATAACAATAAAAATACATAAGGTGGATAATGAATTCATAATAATATACAATGGTTTGATGGTTTATTGTAGATTTTTTAACGCAAATTATTCGTCCTGTATTTTGGGTGCTAAATAAAACATTGCTTTCGCATCCTCATGATCAAGTGTATATACTAGTTTAATTGGAAATTCGCGTTTTAAATTAACTTCGACCTCCTTGGACATTTTTCCAAACATACAAAAGTTTTTAAGATGAATCAGACTAAACGTCATGTCCAATACTTCATCTTCTTCTATCGCAAATGCGTTTAAATCATCAATCGGTATATTCACAAACATCTTACCGCATTCCTGACTTTCAGCACTCATTTCGACCTTTTCTTCGGAACACGTTAGTGATAATGTGTCTCCGAACATTTTCATCTGGTCAATTAATGTCGAAAATACGGGAGAAGGAAAGGTTATTTCTGCTTGATATTCCATTGATGGAATAGCCATAAGTTCGACGTCTATATCTACCAATGGAATAGCATAATTTTTATCATACACAGATGTATCTTTCGAAATCAGAGTGATTTCAAGTTTGTCTATATCCTCTTTATTATGAACAATTTTAATAGAATGACTCTTTTCTCTACTATGTAGAACCTTAAACATTATATTTGTATTAATACCCAGCATTACATTTTCAGACACATTATATACATCAAACCAATTTGAAGGCAAGTTTACTTCACAAATAGAGACATGAGAACTATCAATTGCCTGAATAAACAGATGTTCTGTGTTGAAATAAATATTCATATTTTCCGTAAATAGTTTCATATGCTGAAACAATCCGGCAAATAGATCGGCGCGAGTAGGATTTTCGATAACAATTTCCATAATATAAAGTATTTTATGACGACTTTATATTATATTTCAGTTAAATCAATTTTATATTACCGATTATTTGATAAATACCACTTTATCACGCGATTCCTTCGATATAAATCCATTAAACATTTTGAAGAGGGCTTCCATAATAGCAGGTCTATTTACTATTTCGATCTTTTCAATTGAGTTACTATCGTCAGTTGTGTCTAAATATAATGAGCAAAATCTCTTTATTAAATCATTATATCTCTGTGCTGCTGTTACTGAAAAAGTTTTTAAATCTACACGAATATTGAAATATTTATTTGTTTGTAATATACTTGAATTTAAATTTAAAATATGATCGCTTATAGCATCGTATGTATCTGGACAAAGATATTGTTTTATAAGAGGATAATCTATATATATATAATTTGTGTTTTCTACAATATATACACTATTATCAAGCAATTGTTGAAGTGAAAAATTTTGAGAAACGTGTTTCGCACAATCCATTTTCTGTGATTTTTTAAAAAATGTATTTTTTTTATTTGAATCATAATATTTTTGTTTATAGGCAGCAAGTTGTTGTTCTAAATTCATATGGATATCTATATGAATATAATAATATTATTTTATTTATATTTTAACACAGATATATGAAATACTATATGTTAACTGATAATGATTTTTTTTCTTTATTTTTTCGTTTTGATTTCTTTTTTCCATCTGCTACCGGCTTTTCCTCGGCAACTTGAACAGGCTCTTCTTCCTGAACTTGCTCTTCTTGTAATTGTATTTGCTCTTCTTGAACAGGCTCTTCTTGTAATTGTATTTGCTCTTCTTGAACAGGCTCTTCTTGAACAGGCTCTTCTTGAACAGGCTCTTCGTGAACAGGCTCTTCTTGTAATTGTATTTGCTCTTCGTGAACAGGCTCTTCTTGTAATTGTATTTGCTCTTCATGGACAGGCTCTTCTTGTAATTGTATTTGCTCTTCGTGAACAGGCTCTTCTTGTAATTGTACTTGCTCTTCAAGGACAGGCTCTTCTTGTAATTGTACTTGCTCTTCATGGACAGGCTCTTCTTGTAATTGTACTTGCTCTTCATGAACAGGCTCTTCATGGACAGGCTCTTCATGGACAGGCTCTTCTTGTAATTGTACTTGCTCTTCTTGAACAGGCTCTTCTTGTAATTGGACCTCTAGATCTTCTTCAATATTTTCAGTATAATCAGATAATTCTTGCTTCACGTCATCTGCTTCGATTTTAATATTATTCTCATGTTCGGAATAAATAAAGACGCGCTCCTCTAAAAGTGTCTTATTTACTTCCATAGTATAAGATTGGAGTTTCAATATAATATCTTTAAGAACGGTAATCTCATTCGTTAAACCCATTATTCTATGATCACACTCGTTGGACTGCTCGGTTAAAGTAACTTTTAGATCATCTTTAAATGATTTTATCATAGATTCAGTAGCTTCACTATTTAGTTTATTATTATTTTCTAAAATACTGGTTCTATCGTCAAATTCCTTGGACTGCTCGGTTAAAGTAACATTTAGAACCTCTTTAAATGATTTTATCGTGTATTCAGTATCTTCACTATTTACTTCATTATTAGTAGAAGCAGATTTTTCATAAATTTCCTTAAGACTGGTTATCTCATTTGCTAAAATATTGGTTCTATAGTCAAATTCATTGGACTGCTCGGTTAACGTAACGTTTATGTCTTCTCTAAATGAATCCATCAGTTTTTCAGTATGTTCAACATTTAGTTCATTATTAATAGAAGCACATGTTCCGTTAGTATTCGCATTTTCAATGATTGCCTTTTCTAAAGTCAATAGACGTTTATCGAACACTGTTATAACTTGCTGTAACGGCATCGGTTTTTTAAAATCAGGGACAGGTTGTTCGGTATTTAATTGTTGAATAGTTTCATTTTGTAAATTTTCTGTAGTTCGATTAACACGGCGTTGTACTGGTTCATTATTTCCAGAACTTGTTCCAGATTTAAATAGAGGAGATGCAACAATATTACCTGAACGTCTTTTTTTAGCAGCAGTAGTAGCGGATGAACTCATTTATCAAACGTATATAATATTGTTTTCGAAAAGCAATATTATGTTTAAACGAATATAAATTAAGCAATCATCTTCATTTTAATTGTTTGGTGATGTTTGTATTCCGAATTCCATTCAATATCGTCTAAAGTATAATCGTTAATATTATCGTGCATTTGTTTAATACTCATTGTAGGAAATTCAAAAGGTGTCTGTGTAACCTGTGTAACCTGTGTTTTAAGCGGTTCAATATGTTATGTTAGTAACGTGTTATTCTCGAATTATTCAATTTTAGACATACTATAGTTTTTTGATAAAAGATATAAATATAAATCTGGTATTTTAGTATACATTAATATGTTGAAAAATGTTGTTGAAATCAATAAGCACAAGAATCGTGACTTGTCACAGCCTAAACACGAAGAGTACCAGTATCTTAATTTGATTCAAGACTTACTAAATGAAGGAAAATTAGAAGAGGGACGTAATGGAAAAACTATTAGAGGCGTAGGTGCGGCTATGCACTTCTCATTAGAGAATGGTAAAATACCGATTTTAACTACCAAAAAAACTGCTTGGAAGACATGTATTAAAGAGCTACTATTCTTTTGTAAAGGGCAAACTGATAATAAAATTTTAACAGACCAAAACGTACATATATGGGATGGAAATACGACCGCTGAGTTTTTAGAAACACGTGGATTATCACATTATACACCAGGTAGAGATTTGGGCCCACTCTATTCATTTCAATGGTTTCACTTTAATGCACCATATACTGGCTGCGAATCGGATTATACAGGACAAGGAATAAACCAACTTCAAAAAGTGATTGATGACCTTAAAAACCCTGAAACAAGAAACTCCAGACGTCATGTGATAAGTGCGTGGAATCCGGCACAACTCGACCAGGGTGTATTACCTCCCTGTCATATATTATTTCAATTTATAGTAACTGATAATAATAAACTTAGTTGTTTGCTATTTCAGAGGGCAAATGACGAATTTTTAGGAATTCCATTTAATTTGGCTTCATATTCAGTCTTAACAATTATTGTTGCTAAAATTTGTGGTCTTGAACCTTATGAATTTATACATTACGGCGGCGATTGTCACATCTATTCGGATCACACACAGCAATGTCAAGAGCAAATTTCACGAGAACCTTATCCATTCCCTACATTAGAAGTATTAAACAAAAGAGATAATATTAATGATTATGTGCTTGAAGATTTTAAACTTCACGATTATCAGCATCACGCTCAGATAAAAGGGGCAATGGTAGCGTAGTTTCATCGTCTAACACTTTACTATCAACATAAAAATAATTCGCAAATTTTTGTAATACATTATCTATTACAAAAATTTAAACTCAATTAAACAGATTTATCTCCATTGTGTGTTACGTATACAAGGTTCTACTTCATCTTCGGGTATTAATTCCATATGTTTATTTTCTAATTCTGGTAATGGTTTTGTCGATTTAATATTATCAAATTTACAAACAGGAACAAACTTTTTACTAACCAAACAACCCTTAGCATTTTCACTTAATGGAACATTACCTAAATTAATACCAAGACGACACGGTTGTAAATTAAATTCATTTACATTTTGAATTGTAATATTCAATATTACATTACCTTCAATGTTTTTAATTCGGAATTCAATTTGATTTCTTTTGAACGCAGGTAAATCTTCTGTTTCTGGTATATTCTGATCAGTTGTTGAATAATATTTTATACCATTTAAACAGTGGCTATATCTTTTTGCGGTTTTGTGAAATGGTAATTTTTTTTCAATATATTCAATACCATTATTTTCCAAAACAGTAACTTCATGTCCTCTAAAACCATTATCAACTAATATAGAATGATCACCATATTTAATGTAAAACTTTTTAATGTATTCGTTCTTAGACCAAAGGGTAGGACCATTTTCTGAACATCCATTGATAATAAGTAATTTACCATCAATTATATCTTCAAGTAAACGGAAAGGACCAATATGAACAAATTTGTAACATTCCCCTTCTAATGTAGTAATGTGTGGATCACCCGACGCAGAAGCAGAAAATCGATCATCCTCTTGAACATTCCAATCCCCTGTATTATCAGTAAGCGTAGGAATATTTTGTGTTATACTGGTTTGTATTTTTCTAGTATATGACCCAGTAGAAACCGCACCAGTACCACTTAATCCAGTAGCGGTAGAAGCACCTTGAATTAAAAAGGGAATAGAAGGAATATTTGTTTGATTTTCATTGGTTCTCCATGTGCTACTTACATAATCAGAACCAATTCTATCTACTTCAGTTCCATTATAGGAAAGTCTAAAACGTGTTCCAACAATTTGACTTCCACTAACGGCTTGGTCAGCCAAATACACTTCTTGTGTTGTAGGGTCACTAATATTACTACTAGAAGCATATATTAGACCGGAAGATACAATCGTAGCACCTTGTCCAGACCATCCGAAATAAATACTACCATTATCAGCAATAGAACTACCAAGCGTATGTGTAAAACTATAGAAATATCTATCCCCATTGGTAGTAATGGTTTCGATAGTTAGTTTAATAGTATTCGCGGTAGCAATCGTAGCATTTGAAGCATTCGTAACCTGAACCACCCATTTTAAACCTGTACTAGTCACCGTACTGGTAGGTAATGTTGTTCCTTCTGTAATCGAATCTAAGATGTTATTAGCAGAAAAACGCGACCCACTATCTGTAATAATACGAATTTCATCAATATATAGATTGTTATATACAGGTGCGGAAGATGCTTCTTCAGATGTCCCATATACTTCAACATTTGCTATAATAGAACCACTTGATAAAGTAACAATGATGCGGTCTTCTGATACACCTAGTTCAATAGCATATGACGATTTTATAGCAGATTTTAGATTATTTTGTTGAGTAGTCGTTATTTCAGATAAATTTTTATCAGGAATATTAATAGAACCATTATACTGTAATCCATTTGAAT
>Ga0257121_1000695_pt1 | contig 27401 bp, 23 predicted proteins | sample SI106_100metaG_FD_190180 | JGI IMG/M metagenome (GOLD analysis project Ga0257121, IMG submission 190180) | Marine microbial communities from Saanich Inlet, British Columbia, Canada - SI106_100 | ecosystem: Environmental > Aquatic > Marine > Inlet | place: Canada: British Columbia | collected...
ATAGTTGCGCTACCGGTTATTACAGTTTCGGTCACGAATTGGGGCACAACATGGGTAGTAACCACGATCCGCAAAATGCTTCTTCGGGAGCTTACTCTTATAGCTTCGGTTTCCGCACTTCAAATAGTTCTTACCGTACGGTCATGGCTTATTCTCCTGGCTCACGCATTCGCCGCTTCTCTGGGCCTAACGTTTCGTACAACGGCTACACGATGGGCAACAGTTCACAAGACAACCATCGGTCGCTTAACAACACCGCGCCGACAGTGGCTGATTTTAGAATTGGCACGCCACCACCGCCAGCCGGGCCAGTGCTTACGATACCGAGCTTAACCGCTGGAAGTGGCGCGATTATTGCACTTGAAGATTGCACGGCGAATGGGCAAGTGCACATTCTTTACAGTATTGCTGGTAATGGGCCGACTACCACCAGCTACGGAGTCGTCGATTTGTCTACACCGATTAAAATAATCACCTCGACAACAGCTACTAGCTCGGGCGATGCTAGCTACTGGGTTAACATTCCCGCCGGAGCTGCTGGAGCGCAAGTTTGGTTTCAGGCTTACGACCACGGCGCCGCTCTATTCTCTAACGGTATTTACAAAGTCATCTTTTAAATCATGATTTCCTTACTCACAACAATACTTTTAAGCTGTGCGCAATCAACGCCGCAGCTATTCGCCGACACCAACATTCAGCCCGACGCGGCGATTGGCTCACAGCATCAAACCTTAAACAAGCGCACTGTAGTCGTAAATTTAGACGTCCTCCGTCGTCGGCACGCGGTTATTGATTTAAACGTTTTTGCTAATACCAACCTGTCGGCGCAATTTGTTTCTTTAGAAACTTCACCAACAGGCGGTGATTTGTGGCGCGGAAAATTAATCGGTCACGGCGACTCTACAGTTCTATTTGCGTTTCGTGACAATACCATAATGGGCACGATTCGTTATGAGGATAAAATGATTCAACTTGAATATGCCGGCAACGACCTGCACCGCTTGTTGCTAGTTGACCAATCTAAGTTGCCGAGCTGTGGTAATGATTTGTCGCACAGCATTAAAACGAAAGCCGACGCCGTCGCAGGCACCCGCGCGGGCAATCCCGAAATAACAGTGATGGTCGTTTACACTACCGAGTCCAAAAATTCGGTTGGGGGTGCTTCCCAAATGGAAAACAAGATCGATATCGCGATTACTGAGACAAATGACTCATTCACCGACAGTGGTTTAGGCCACCGCGTCGAATTGGTTTATTATGACGAAACCGTTGGCTACACCGAGGCATCTACCTTCGGCGGTATTCTCGACGATTTACGCATTAATGGTGATGGTAAAATCGACTGGGTGCACGATGTGCGCAATCAGGTGCAGGCCGACATGGTCGATTTGATTTGCGACAACTATCAGTACTGAGGCCTTGCATACCTTATGACTTCAGTTGGAGTCAGTTTTCAGCAATGGTGTTTCAGCGTGGTTAATTATTCTTGTACAACCGGTGGCGATGTTTTCGCACACGAGCTTGGGCACAACATGGGCTCTAATCACGATCGCAATAATGCAAGCAGTGGCGCCTACTCCTATAGCTTTGGTTATCGCACGCCAAACAATGCGCTAAAAACAGTGATGGCGTATAACCCAGGAGCAGTTACTGGTCGTTGGTCAGGGCCGAACGTAACTTATAATGGTAATGTTATGGGCACGACTACAGAGGACAATGTGCGCTCATTAGAGAATACCGGTAGCACAGTTGCTGCATTCAGAAACGGGCCGCCAGTACAGCCGCCGTCCTCAGTGGAATTGCATGTGCAAACGATGCGTGCCAGTTACTGGAGCATCATTTCAGTAGACAACGCCACGCCAGGCAACCGGGTGTATTTGATTTACAGCCTCGCCGGCGGCGCAGCTACAACCACTCCGCATGGTCTTGCTTACTTGTCTAATCCCATAAAATTAATGTCGAGGATGACCGCTTCGAGCAGCGGTTTCGCCAACTATGGTGTCACTCCTCCACCATTAGCATCAGGCGTCTCTATCTGGCTGCAAGCCTACGACGCCGGCAGCTCGACTTTTAGTAACGGAATTTACAAATACGTTTTCTAATTACTGAACGACTATAGCTACACCATTGGTGAATAGCTGTGTTGAGAAATCATAAGCCACGAACCATGCCGAAACCCCAACTGCTGCTGGTGGTATGGCTTGTTGCCACGAGACATTGCCGTTCGCGTCGGAGTTTCTCATAGGGTACATATTAAAGGGAGGCGTGAGCGGCACGACTCCGTAACTAGTTTGAGTGGGTCCGCCACCAGCCAAAGAGTAGCCGAGTCCTACTCGGCTACTGGCAGAAGCGTAAGTCACGTCGATGTCCATGGTTTGACCAGCCACGGCATTAGAAATAGTTAGCGTAGGTGTTGAGCCGCCTCCATCAGAAAGGCGCACGAAGTCCGTATAAGTTTCGGCAAGCATGTCGCGTCCGGGTCCGCCTTGAGACGAGTGAATGATTAACAGTTCGGCAGAATCTATCGCTGTTGCATCGCTGCCCAAAGAACCAGAATAAAGGGTGCCGTTAAGGGTGATGGAATAATGAATAACGTTAAGCGCATCTCGCGTCACAGAGATCGAAGCATTTCCAGTAGCCGGCATAGCAGTGGCAATTACTGTTGTCGCGCCTCCTGCAGAAATAGAAAAATCACCACCGTGGCTGTAGTCAAGGTCAGTCAATTCAATCGATACAATATCGTTGGAGCCGGCTGATAAATTTAAGCTATAGCGCAAGTGGGAAAATCCGAGCGGGACCCAATAATTATCCTCCCAATTAAAATCACTTTCAAAAAGGAAGGCTCCAGAAACTGGCGCGAAACCTCGCACGAGAGCATTTTCTTCATTAGTGCCACCAAAAGTAGAACCGAAGTCGGTGACTTCATAAAAAGAATTGGCCTCGTCGAAGTGCCAAAGCATCCATGGTGAGTAGTTGTGTGTCCAGCCATCCGCAACGATGTTGTTGTCAAAATGATCTTCAAAAATTACCGTTTGGGCAACAAGTTGGGGAGCGAAGAGAATGAAAAGGGGGGCTAGGAGAAACTTACGCATACACAAGACTACACCTTTAGCGCATTGCGTCAAGCTGAACGTGCCGGTGAATGGCCCAATCTGCGTGCTCTCTTACCAAATTGCTTTCGTGGTCAAGGGCGTTTTTTAAGGCTTTTTCACCCTTTTTCAAGTTTCCAAGGACGACGCAGGCATTTCTAAGGAGCCCCTCCCAGCCAGCACGGCGCAATGGCGAGCCTGTGAATAACTTGTGGAAATCCTGTTCACAAGTAGTTAATAAATCTTCAAGGCTAAGTTGTTGCAAAGTGGGGTGTCGCCCCCAATCTGCATCGAAGTCAGTTTTCTCGTCACCAAATGGACAAATAGTGCTACATTCGTCACATCCGAACACCCAATCGCGCATTTTTGCACGAAATTCAAGAGGAATTGGCTTATCCGTAACCTCAATCGTAAAGTAGGAGATGCATTTTCGAGCATCTATCTGGTATTCGGCGCTAAAAGCCGTAGTAGGGCAGGCATCTAAGCATGAAGTGCAGCTTCCACAAGTTGCATCTCTTGTTTTTGGCTGAGACCAACGCGGCAAATCACAATCGAGTAATAACTCACCTAACATCACCATTGGCCCGTGGTTAGGGTGAATCAATAAGGTGTTTTTGCCGCGCCAGCCGATTTCTCCGGCAATCGCCCATTCACGTTCTAAAACTGGAGCAGCATCGACAGCGGCGCGCGCTGCTTTACACAGACCTTCTTTTTGTAGGCGTTTACTGAGTTTTTTCAGCTTGCGACCAATCACATTGTGGTAATCAGAACCTAATGCATAACTAGCAACGCGTCCGCCACCGCGAAAACCACCGGGTCGGCGGCGATAAGGCAGGGCGAACAGCGCAACAGATTGCGTCCACGTTTTCCATTGACGTAAATCGGCGCCTACTTCGCGCGCACGATTTAGGTAATCCATCTCTCCAGCAAACCCGGCTTCAAGCCACGAATCAAAGCGCTTCATAATGCTTTCGTCGAGTTCGGTGGCTGGCAAAATAGCGCGCAACTCAAGTCCTACCTCAGCAGACAATTTCTGCACAAGCTCAATCGAAGAGGGGACGGCGGGATTGCTCATCTGTGGTACAATATAGGGCCTCGGAGACGCGAAAAGCGGCTTAGTAATGACTATCGATTTTAAACAACAATTTGGTGTCAACGCAGGATACGTTGAATCCCTTTTTGAGCAATGGCGACAAGACCCTTCGACGGTTGACGAAGAGTGGGGCTTGTGGTTTTCTAGTGTCGCTGCAGAGGCTGGCACGAGGGTAAAAGAAAAGAACGCTGCTCCGCCTAGCGATGACAATGTTGAGGTCGAAGCACTGCGTGGTGTGGCTGCATCAATCGCGCGAAACATGAATGCTTCGCTTGATGTACCTACCGCAACTTCGGTACGCACAATTCCGGTTAAGGTGCTCGATGAAAACCGTCGCATCATTAACGCGCACATGAAAGTGCGCGCGCTAGGCAAAGCTTCGTACACGCACTTCATTGCTTTTGCGATGGTGCAAGCAATTAAAGAGCAGCCAAACGTTCAGGCTTTTTATAAAGAAGTCGATGGTAAGCCGTATCGCATGCAACCGAAACACATCAACGTCGGCATGGCGATTGATGTTGGCAAAGATGGTCAACGCAGTTTGGTGGTGCCAAACATTAAGGGCGCCGAAGCAATGAGCTTCAAACAGTTTTACGATGCCTACCAAGACATCGTTGCTCGTGGTCGCGCTGGCAAATTAACTGCCGCCGATTACGCTGGCACAACATTCTCGCTTACAAACCCAGGCGGTTTCGGCACCGAAGCTTCCGTTCCGCGCTTAATGCAAGGGCAAGGTTTGATTTTGGCAACCGGCTCAATCGGAGTCCCCGTCCAAGCGCGCGCGATGAACCCGTCGATGCTTGCTGAAATTGCAATGAGCCCAGTGATGACGGTGACGAGTACTTATGATCATCGCACGGTGCAAGGTGCCGAATCTGGTTTACTGCTTAAACGCATCGAAGAGTTGCTTGACGATGCCGACGGTTTCTGGACCGACATTTTTAGCGTACTGCGAGTGCCATGGACGCCCGCCCGTTTAGATAACGACCACCACACTTTAAAAGCCGACGATGCCGCTGCTGAACAAGCCAAAGTGTGGCAACTAATTTCAGCCTACCGTACTCGTGGTTGTCAACTCGCTGACTTAGATCCACTCGAGTACAAGCCTGATATGTTGCCGTCGCTCGACCCGTCTTGGTACGGCTTCACTATCTGGGATCTCGACCGCGAGTTTCTAACCGATGGCATGTGCGGACGCCAATCGATGACGTTGCGCGAAATACTTGAAGTACTGCGTGAAACATATTGTCGCCGTTGGACTATCGAATACATGCACATTGTAAATCGCCAGCGCAAACATTGGGTGCGCGACCGTATTGAAGGGCACAGTAACGATGAGGTGTTTGACGAAGAATCGCGGATGCGAATTTTGCAGCGACTGGTTAGCGCTGAAAATTTCGAGCAGTTTTTGCATACGCGTTATCCTGGCAACAAACGATTCTCTCTCGAAGGTGCCGACACATTAATTCCGGCGATGAGTGAAATCATTGACCGCGCGGCAACCCGTGGAGTAAAGCGCGTGGTTATAGGAATGGCTCATCGTGGACGCCTAAACGTGTTGGCGAATATTCTGAACAAGTCGTACACTAAAATTTTTAGTGAGTTCGAGGGCGTAATGTTGCCTGGTGAGTCAGAAGGCTCGGGCGATGTTAAATACCACCTCGGCGCACGCGGAGTTTACGCCACTCCATGCGGTAAAGATGTCGAAGTCGTTTTAACAGCAAACCCATCGCATCTCGAAGCGGTTAACCCAGTGGTTGCTGGTCAAGTGCGCGCTTACCAAGATCTCGATGGCGACATTCAACGTGAACAAACAATCGGTATTTTGATTCACGGCGACGCGGCCTTTACCGGGCAGGGCGTTGTAACCGAGTCGTTACAAATGAGCGACTTGCCAGGTTATAAAGTTGGCGGCATTGTGCATATCGTTGTGAATAATCAAATAGGCTTTACTGCTGGCCCTAAAGATTTGTTCTCGACTTACTACTGCACCGACTTAGCGAAAATGATTGAAGCGCCAATCTTGCACGCTAACGGCGATTACCCCGAGTCGGTGATGAAGGCCGTCCATGTCGCTACTGATTATCAAGCCGAGTTTGGTGCCGATACTGTAATTGATATGGTGTGTTACCGTCGCCGCGGTCATAACGAAGGCGACGAGCCGATGTACACGCAGCCGCTGTTGTATCAAAAGATTTCGAATCACCCGACTGTGCGCACCAATTACACAGATTTGCTAGTGCGACGTGGCATGATGACTCAAGAAGAGTGCGATGCGGTTGGCGAAGAGTTCGATCGCGAGTTGAAAGTTGCCCTTGCAGCGTCACGTAAGTTAAGCGCCGATGTCGGAAAGCAGAAAAATGAAGTATGTGTGCCGACCGACACCTGGAGCGAAAGTGATTGGTGCGATGAAAAGTCTCGTGACACCGCGGTAGGTGTCGAGGAATTAAAAGGCATTATTGTTGCGACTAACACAATGCCAGATGGGCACGTCGTTCATCCAAATCTTTTGCGTCAGCTTAAGCGTCGCGAAGAAATGATTGACGGCGAACGCAATCTCGACTGGGGATGCGCCGAAGTGCTTGCATTTGGCACGTTAATTAAAGGCGGTATGTCATTGCGCCTTGCGGGTCAAGATTCTGGGCGCGGCACTTTTAGTCATCGCCATGCGGTAGTTCGCGACCAACGTACTGGTGGCGATTATCTGCCGTTAGCTACCCTTAACGAAGATGCGCACGTTGAAGTTCGCGACTCATTGTTAAGTGAAGAAGCGGCGTTGTCATTCGAATATGGTTACGCTTTGGCGAATCCGCAAACGATGGTTGTCTGGGAAGCGCAGTTCGGCGATTTTGCTAATGGTGCACAGATTCCGATTGACCAATTCATTTCCGCCGGCGAGGCAAAATGGGCGCAGTTGGCTGGCGTGACAATGTTGTTACCTCACGGTTACGACGGACAAGGCCCCGAACACTCGAACGCTCGCCCCGAACGCTTCTTGCAGCTGTGTGCCGAGGGCAATATGACTGTGGCGAATTGCTCTACCGCGTCGCAGTATTTCCACTTGTTGCGTCGTCAAGGTTTGGCAGGCAACCGCCGCCGCCCGCTGATTCTGTTTACGCCAAAGTCGATGTTGCGCGATCCACGTGCATCTTCTGCGCGCGAAGACTTTGCTAATGACCGTTTTGAAGAAGTAATCATTGACGCTCCTGGCGGCAAAGAAAAGGTTAAACGCATTGTGTTCTGTAGCGGCAAGGTTTATCACGATTTAGTCGATTGCCGTCGCGAAAACGAACGCGTAGATGACATTGCATTGATTCGCCTCGAGCAGCTTTATCCGTTCCCGCGTGCTCGCGTGCAACACATTATCGAACAACACGCTGACTGCGAGTTTGTTTACTGCCAAGAAGAGCCGCGCAACATGGGAGCTTGGTCGTTCGCGCTGCAACGTTTCGAAGAGTTAGGTATTACGCCACGTTATTCCGGACGCGCTGCTTCAGCAAGTCCAGCAACCGGCTCGTACACTTTGCACCATTCACAACAAGCGTGTTTACTAGCTAGCGCTATCAATCAAATTTAATGATTCAAGTTCTTCGCAACGCGCGCGTTTACGCGCCACAAGCTTTAGGCTTCAAAGATGTTTTCATCGCCGGGTCTAAAATAATTGGCGTGGTTGAGGTAGGTTGTAAACTTGATTTACCCGATGGCGTGGAAGTCGTCGAGCATGACGTACTAGGGCGCCCGTTGATACCGGGACTAGTTGATTGCCATGCGCATATAACTGGTGGCGGCGGCGAAGATGGCGCATCAACTAAAGTTGCCGCACCCTTAGCTGAAACTTATTTCGCTGCCGGAGTAACTTCAGTAGTCGGCTTGCTTGGCACTGACGACATCACTCGCAGTACCGAAGAATTGCTGGCCGGAGTTCGCGCACTTCGCGAAGAAGGTTTGTCGGCATGGTGTTGGACTGGTGGTTATCACTATCCTCTAACAACCTTTACTGGTAGCCCGCGCGAAGATATCGTGCATTTAGATGCCGTGATTGGCGTCGGCGAACTAGCGATTTCAGACCACCGCTCATCACAATTAACTTTAGAAGAAGTGTTACGTATTGCAAGCGATTGTCATGTGGGGGGCCTGATTGCCCGCAAGGCAGGCGTTTTGCATTTTCACTTGGGCGACGGCAAACGCGGATTAGACTTAATTCGCCAAGCACTTGAGCAAAGCGAATTGCCTGCTCGAGTTTTTCACCCTACACACGTAAATCGCCAGCGCGCCTTATTTGATGAAGCACTAGAGTTGGCGAAGCTAGGTTGCCACATTGACGTTACAGCTTTCCCAGTCGAAGATGGCGATGGTGCGATTTCGGCAGCAGTAGCCGTCCGCGAATATCTGTCTAGCGATTTGCCTAGTGACTTAATCAGTGTCAGTAGTGACGGTGGCGGATGCTTACCGGTCTTTGACGAACATGGGCAGATGGTTAAATACGATGTCGGAACTAGCGCCTCATTGCTTGAAACTTTAAATGAACTTACCAACGCTGGCACTGCTCTTGAAAATGCGTTGCCAGCATTCACTTCAAATCCTGCCGAACATTTAAAACTAGATGGCAAAGGTCGTATCGCAGTTGGTTACGACGCCGATTTAGTTGTGCTTGAAGAAGACGGCAGCGTGGCTTCGGTGTTTACCGCAGCCGAGACACATTACAAGAACAACAACTAACATGACCCGAGGCTACATAATTCCAATTGGCGGCGCCGAAGAAAAGATTTCGAACCGCGCGATTCTTAAAAAGTTTTTGCAGTTAAGTGGTGGCGATGATGCACGCATTGTGATTATCCCAACAGCTTCGCAGTTGCCAGAGACCGGCCCGCGCTACGTCGAAATTTTTAACGAGCTTGGTGCAAGGCAGTGCATTAGCTTGCCATTCGAAGAACGCAGTGATTGCGAAAATAACGAGTGGTTAACGATTTTAGAAAATGCAACTGGTGTGTTTATGACCGGCGGTAATCAACTTCGTTTGTCAACAACCATCGGCGGCACTTCAGTTGCCGAAATGTTGCGCGATCGCAACAACAATCACGGGTTACACGTGGCCGGTACTTCAGCTGGCGCATCAATCATGTCAGAACACATGATTGCATACGGCGCCGAAGGAATAGTTCCGCGCTGCGACATGGTTTCGTTAGCGCCCGGCTTCGGCTTAACTAAAGAGTGCATCGTAGACCAACATTTTCAAGAACGCAACCGACTCGGCCGCCTTCTTGCAGCGTTAGCATTTAACCCGCGTCCAATCGGTATCGGCCTTGATGAAGACACAGCAGCTTTCATCAACCCTAATGACCATCTAGAGGTTGTCGGTAGTGGTGCTATTACTATTATTGACCCATCAAATATGGACTACTCGTCAATGGACAGCGCGCGGCCTTCCGAACCTGTAACCATCATCGGCATAGGTTTGCACATCTTGGGCGACGGATGTAGCTTTGACATTCCGACGCGTAAAGCATCGCAGCACGCAACACCTGCTTCATCATGAAAATTTTAGACCGCTCTGTTTTTGTTGGGCCATCAGTGCATGCCCACTTCCCAGTTATTCGCCTTACTTTTGATTTGGGTAAGCTCGAGGAATGGCCAAGCGCAAAAATCGGTAAAGAGTTTACGGACTCGCTACTCGAAGCTTTGCCGGGCTTGAATAATCACGGTTGTTCTTACCGTGAATCCGGGGGGTTCGTGCGTCGCCTTACGGAAGATGACGGCACTTGGTTGGGTCACGTTTTTGAGCACGTGGTAATTGAGTTGCAGCAAATCGCTGGTACTGATGTCACCTTTGGTAAAACGCGCGGTAATGGCGAGTACGGCCAATACGACGTTGTGTTTCAATATAAGCAACAAGACGTCGGTCTAGAGGCCGCGCAAGTTGCGTTACGTTTGCTGCATAATTTACTGCCAGCTGAGTTGGCGCCAGAAGGAAGTCACGACGACGAATTTAACTGGAAAGACGAGCGTGATTCATACATCCGCTTTGCTCAGCGACGCGCGTTAGGCCCGTCAACTTTGGCGCTAATTGCGGCTGCCGAAGAACGTGATATCCCGTGGTCGCGCTTGAATCGCTATAGCTTGGTGCAATTAGGGCACGGCAAGTACGGTAAAAAAATTCAAGCCACGATTACATCCGAGACGACCCATTTAGGCGTCGAACTCGCGTCAGACAAAGAAGAAACAAATAAATTACTCGGCGACTTAGGTTTGCCAGTAGCCAAACAGAGATTGGTTTACAGCAAGCGGGAAGCCGTCCGCGGGGCGAAACGAATCGGATTCCCAGTGGTGGTTAAGCCGTTGAATGCTAATCACGGGCGCGGTGTTTCGATTAACATGAATGATGACGAAAGCGTGGCTACGGCATTTGATAATGCACAACAACACAGTCGAGCGGTAATCATCGAAAGTTTTTTGTCTGGCTTAGACCATCGTTTATTGGTGGTCGATGGAGCATTGATCGCAGCATCGAAGCGCGTCCCAGGTCATGTTGTTGGCGACGGCAAATCAACCGTTGAAGAATTAGTTGCGGAGGTAAACAAAGATCCGCGTCGTGGTATTGGCCACTCTAAGGTTTTGACCAAACTCGAGTTTGATGTGCAAGCCGAACGTTTGCTCAACCAAGCTGGTTATAACAAAGACAGTGTGCTTGATAAAAACCAACTGTTTTACTTACGTTCTACCGGCAACTTATCAACCGGTGGCACTGCTGTTGATGTTACCGATGTGATTCACCCTGACAATCGCAACATGGCCGAGCGTGCAGCACGCTCAATTGGCTTAGACGTTTGTGGTGTCGATTTTTTAACTGACGACATTACTGTTTCATACAAAGTCGGAGGCGGCGGAATTTGCGAAGTAAACGCTGCGCCTGGTTTCAGAATGCACACTGCTCCTAGTCAGGGAACGCCGCGCGACGTGGCTGGCCCAGTAATGGACATGCTTTATCCGGCGGATAGCCCGTCACGAATTCCGATTGCAAGTATCACTGGCACGAACGGTAAGACGACAACGTCACGTATGGTATCGCACATTTTCAAGAATGCCGGAAAGGTTACAGGCTTAACCACAACCGACGGTGTCTATATCGACGGCCACTTGACGGTTAGTGGCGACATGACCGGGCCAGCGTCCGCAGGTATTGTGTTGCGCGACCCTAAAGTCGAAGTTGCGGTATTAGAAACTGCGCGCGGCGGAATGTTGCGGCGCGGAATTGCTTATCGCCAATGCAATGTTGGCGCAGTGCTTAACATTCAATCAGACCACCTCGGATTGAAAGGCATTGACAGTCTCGAAGACTTGGCAAAAGTAAAACGCACCGTTGTCGAAATCGCTACCGACACCGCAGTCCTTAACGCCGACGACGTGCATTGTCTCAAAATGGCAGACCACACTAAGTCGGAGCACTTGTGTTATGTGACCATGAATTCGAGCCACCCTCTAGTGCGTGATCATATCAAGGCTGGCGGGCGGGCAGTGGTTCTTGAGCAAGGCATGGGCGGGCACATGATTACCATTTACGATAATGGTCAACACATTCCGTTAATGTGGTCGCATGCAATTCCTGCGACTATCGACGGACGCGCTTTGCATAACGTGCAGAACGCGATGTTTGCTGCGGGCATTTGTTTTAGTATGCACGTCGAGCTCGAAGAAATTCGTCACGGCTTGCGTACCTTTGACACAACATTCTTCCAGGCGCCGGGACGCATGAATATTTGCGATGACCACAACTTTAAAGTCATCATGGACTACGCGCATAATCCAGCAGCTGTAAAGGCGATGACAAATTTAGCGCAGTCACTCGAGACCGAGGCCAAACGCATTGTGGTTGTTGCTGCACCAGGCGACCGCCGCGATAAGGACGTCCGCGAGATTGCTGAGATTGTCGCCGGTAATTTTGACAAATACGTTTGTCGCCGCGACGACACTTTGCGCGGACGTGAGTCGGATGAAATACCGATGATGTTGCGCGATACCTTGTTAGCCAATGGCGTGCCTAGTGATTGCATCGAAGTAATTCCTGACGAATTTGCCGCGACTCAAGCCGCACTCGAAATGGCAGAGCAAGGCGATTTGTTAATGGTGTTTGCCGATTCAATCGCGCGCACCTGGAAACAAATTCAAGAGTTTCAGTCAGACGGCAAAGGTGAAAAGCAAGACGCGGCACCAAGCCACGCTGTTGATTTAGGCGAATACATCGACACTTCGTCACTCGGCCTAGATGACACAATCGAAATGGTGCGCGACGATCGTGGAGTGCGCTTAGTTTCAAACGAAGAGTCTGATTAATGAAAAGCGAGCTGCGTTCAAATCGCCGATTGACTGGCCCCAACGTTATTTGGCAACACCCCGGCCCTGTTATCGATATCGCTCTCGATGATAAAGACGCCGTGCTACTAGAAGAAAAGTGGACGCAACACATCACAACACTTCTTAATGGCATGGGGTGGTCAGTAGAACTTGCTAGCCGGCATTTTCCGGGTGGCTTAAGTTTAGCGTTTAACGCGCCAATGGATCGCCTATACGTTGCTTGTGAAATGAACGAGTGGTCCTACAACGCAGCTGTCGCCGAAATTAATGGCGAAGAAAAACCTAACCTTGATGAAGCAATTGAAGGCTTTACTCAAGAAATGCGCCGCGAGGCTAATCCTCCGTTGTTGCGAATTCAATCAGCAGCCGCCAAGCGCGGAGAGCAATTTTTGACCTGCGATGATTACGTATCAGTTGGCTCAGGTATTGGCTCACAAACATGGTCGGTTAAAAAATTGCCAGAGGCAGGCAGCATCGATTGGGATAACGTCCACCGTGCACCTACTGCGATGGTGACGGGCACCAACGGTAAAACCACAATCGTGCGTTTGTTGCGAGCGATGGTTGTTGCTGCGGGGAAAGTACCGGGCATGTCATCGACTGATTGGTTGATGGTCGGTAATGAAATTCTCGACCGTGGAGATTGGTCAGGGCCGGGTGGGGCGCGCATAATTTTGCGCGACAAACGAGTTGAAGTAGCATTACTTGAAACTGCACGTGGCGGAATGCTACGCCGCGGCATTGGCGTTCTTGAGAACGAAGCTGATGTGGCGTTAATCAACAACGTTGCCCCCGATCATCTCGGTGAGTGGGGCATTCAAGATGTTGACATGCTTGCCGACACTAAATTTGTGTTACGCCACGCCGGCAAAACAATTGTGTTGAACGCCGACGACGAACATTGTGTTAAACGCGCCGACCAAGTCACGCGGCCAATAGTGTGGTTTAGCCTTGATGCCAAAAATGAACTGGTCGCGCAGCACATTGCGCAGGGTAATGAAGCAGTTCGCCTTGATGCCGATAATGTTATCCGTTGCTACAACGGTGAAAATATCGAATTCGAAATCAACGTCAATGACGTGCCGATGACTTTTGATGGGGCGGCCGTCCATAATGTTGCAAACTCAATGGCGGCGATTGCTGTGGCACGAAAGCTCAAAATCGAAGATCAGTTTATTACGCAAGCACTTAACGCCTTTCAGTCAGATGCTAAAGACAACCCCGGACGCTTAAATATTTTCGAAATTAATGGCGCAAAAGTCATTGTTGACTTTGCACACAATCCGCACGGGCTAATGGCACTTTCAACGATGGTGCAAAAAATGCCAGCCAAGCGCCGACTGATAACTATCGGTCATGCCGGCGACCGCCAAGAGTCAGATTTTCACGAAGTAGCAATGTGCGCAGTTGATTCTGGTGCCGACCGCATTCTTATTAAAGAGCAGATTCATGATTTGCGCGGACGTGAATTAGGTGAAGTGCCTGCCATCATAAAAAAATCTCTGCTTGATGCCGGAGTCAGCGAAGAGCGCATCGAAATGCTCGGCTCAGAAATGGAAGCAACGACCTCTGCTTTAGAGTGGGCCGAGCCCGGGGATGTGCTACTTTTGCTCACATTGTCAGAGCGGGATGACGTCCTAAACTACTTGAGTAAAATAAGTTAAGTGGTGCGCCTGAGAGGATTCGAACCCCCGACCTATGGTACCGGAAACCATTGCTCTATCCAGCTGAGCTACAGGCGCAATATTTGTGGCGATAGGATAACCGTGTTCCACGAAAAACTAAGTTATTTTTTTATTTCAGTGCAAAAATATTGTTACTTTGGAGGTACCTAACTCTATTAGAGTAGACCACCATGGAACTAAGATCTTCGCTAATCACATCGTCCACAATTGTTGTGGCACTTCTTGCGTTGTTCTATGGTCAATTACCGCAGTCAGAATTAATCGCGAACAGTAGCGCTTTTGTTACTTTTTCAGACGTTGACAACGACGGGCTTGACGACGCACTCGAAGCGCGCTGGGGCACATCCGATATCTCTGCTGACTCTGATGGCGACCTGTTAACCGACCTAGACGAAGTGCTCCTCGGCACCGACCCTCTTGAGTTTGATGATTTAGTTCGCCTCGATCCGCCGCAAGCGACAATGAAGATCGATTCATATGTTTGCGATGCAGATTTGGTCATTGAAATTATGACCCTACAGCAGGTTAGCACTAACAATATACGCGTTTATTGGGCCGACAAATACGGTTTCCATGAAGTGCCACGCAACACTTTGCAAAGACTTCGTGCTGAGCGCGTGAGCTTTTCGTCGATAATTCCAGGGTATTCTACTCAGGTAACCAAAATTGTTTTACCGCGCTATGCAATCGAAGCGTTTGATACATTAGCAATAGGCATCGAAGGATTTACCGATGGCACCCCAGTAGGCGACCAGATTCGTTTCTCGCTAATGAATGACGAATTAATGGAATGGCGCGCAACTAGCGTGTTCTCTCGCTACAGCGGCAATGGCGGCGGAGGATTATTCCCAGTAGACCCTCATGGTTCAATGCCTGACGAAATTACCCCCGGAGAAGTTTGTATACAAACTTTGCAGGAGGTAGCCTCTTTAGGCGCCGGCCAAAAGCTTTATCAAGTTTCAGATAGCTACTGCGACTATTTACCTGCAGCAAATTGCTTTGTCGGCTGTGGCGCATCTTTAGGTGACACCATTGTTGGCATCGATATTATTGGGTTACTTGCCAACTAATTCGCTAAAAGCTCAAAAATCCGGCTTATTAGGCCGGATTTTTCTTTATTTATCTCAAAAAAATCATTATTTTCATGGAACTAAAGCCGCGCCAGGCCTGTCTTAAATAAGGTTACACGTGACATCAGATCCTGACCAAACCCTCGTAGAGAGGTGCCAGAGCTCTTCCGGAGCAGATTTTGATGAAGCGTACCGCCAAATTTTCGCTCTTTACCAAGACAGGGTTTACAACACGTGCTTCCGAGTTACTGGCAATGCAAATGATGCATTAGATGCAGCTCAAGAAACAATGGTGATTATTGCTCGCCGCATTAGCGGCTTCGCTTTTCGCAGCAAGTTCTCTTCGTGGGTGTATCGCATAGCAATTAATGCTGCAATCGATATCCGCCGCAAGCGAATGGGCGCGCCGCGATCTGGTGTAGCAACAATTGTCGGAGTGGTCGACGGAACTGAGATGATGCAGCAAGTGGCTGATGAAACGCCGCAGGCAGAACCGCATCAGCAGTTAGTCGCAAATGAAAACCAGCAATTGATTCAATCCGCGCTAAGCGATATGAATTCTAAGTTCGCTGCGATTTTAGTTTTGCGCTATATCGAAGGCCTCAGCTACGACGAAATTGCCGACGCACAAGAGTGCACCTTAGGCACAGTAAAATCCCGTCTTAATAGAGCTCACCACTCTTTGCGTGAATTTTTAGAATCACGCGGGTTTGATTCAACTTTACTAACTTAACATGACCGATTCACACACTTCATCCGAACTGCCTCAGCAAGTAATTGCCGAGCTGCAAGAGATGGGTGGTTTGCAGGCGCCGCCAGAATTATGGGAAGGCGTCAGCTCACAGTTGATCGCCGACAAGTTAGCACCTAAACAAGCTCCAGACAAACTTTGGGATGGCGTCCACGCACGCTTGATTGAAGAGGGCGTCGCTTCTAAACCGACTAGAATCTTTGGCTTGCAGCCGATATATGCCGCAGCCGCTGCATTGCTAATCGTACTTGGAGTGGCCTTCCAGCTTGATTGGTCTGGCTCAAGCTCAATTTATTCACCACAGCTTGCCCCAGTAATGAGCGATTCAGCGAAAGCAGAAATTCGTTCGCACGTGGTTTTTGTTGAAGTTCAAGCCCACGAGATGTCTGGCGCTTCGCAGAGTTTGGCCGCTGCTCTTGGTGGCGTTTCAAGTGAGGTGGTTCGCTAATGCGTTGGCCCGCACTCTTGATTGCCTCATTGACAATTGTGTCTTGCGAACAAGCTGACAGTAGTTCATTGTCAGCAGCGGGTTCTAGCCAGCGCGCTGTTTACAACGGTAATGGCGGTAATATTTCTTCTAACGCTAATGGCTTTTTAACTCAGGCTCCTGAGTTTTTCTATCCAGAAAACTCAAACATCTATTTAGAAAGAGAAGTGCAGGTGCCTTCTAATATCTTGCCAGGTGAGTTTCATATCTTTCATGAAGTATTGCGCGCTAACGGCCAAGGTGAGTTCAACCTGAAAATCGCCGAAGCGATGAAAGCCGGTGACACTATCTTCACGCCACCGACCACCGAGCAGCAAATTACTTATCAAGATCAACAGCGATACATGGTGCAATACCGTGACATTCATCTTGGCTTGCAGCATGGCTTGAGTGCGAATTTCCGGTGGATTGAAGATCCAGCACTGCAACAAGTTGCCGGCGTAGATTGTTTGCATTATACGGTTGAGTCGGTTCACAACTTAGGTGATGCCGAGTTTTGGGTTGATGCAAATTCAGGATTACTGTTGGCCTATACCATGTACGATAACGCTGGCGATATAACGCTCAAACTAGAGACGATGCTAGTCGATACAGCGCCGGACAACAGTAATATTCAGTGGTCTGCGGCGCTAGTTGATGAAGAAGTGTATGACCCAAACAGCAACACTATTACTCTAGATTATGATGTGTTGGCACCGAATTATTTGCCTCCGGGCTTTTATCAGCGCAATGCGCGCGTGCTAGACTCCTTTGGCATGTTTCAAGGCATGGGCAATATGCATGTCGCTATGTTTACAGACGGCATTCACCAGCTATTCGTGGCGCAGCATTCGTTTGTCGAGGCTGGGCCAAACGCTGGCCAGGTGCCAACGACGGTTACTTTAGCCCGGTTCAGCGAGTCCGGGGGCATCCAGATGGTTGAGGGCGACCCACCATTTAAAAAGGTGTATGTAGTAGGGCAGATGCCTCGAGATGAAATACAGACCGTTTTCAGCTCATTATTTAATTAAAAAAAGCTAAGGTGCGGCGCCAGGTATCCGCAGATGTGTTGACTCAAAAAACACATCATGCTTACCACCCTACTCACATCCTTCCTTTTTACGGCTTTACAAGAGCCGTCACTGGTTTCCGGTTCGTACCGGGGGCCTGTAGATGAGGCGCAAATTAACATGCTAAACTATGGTAATGGCGCTCTAAGCTCATCTGGAGAAATACTTTATAGCCCGGAGGCCGCTTGGGACCGCTGGGAATTATGGTTTGAAAATGAGCGAGACGTAATTATTCGCGGCTCGGCAGACTTTCCAGCTACCGCCGTAAATGAATTTGGCAGCTATGGCTCGAAATCATTCAACCTTAGCCGCGAGGAATTTTTGCTGCAATCAGTGCCACTGCTGCTTGAAGCTACTCTTTCTTATGACCCAGCAGTTCGAGAGTCAGCGCTAATTTCATTGGGGCGCGTCGCCTACCAGGCAACCACGCCATTTATCATTGAAGCCTTAGCTGATAGCGAAGAAAGCGTGCGCCAGGCCGCTTATGTCGCCTTAGGGCTCATGTCATCAGTAGATGCCACAGCGGTGCTGATAGATACCTTTAATAATTCTAAAGACTACAATGCCAAGTGCTTCGCCGCCGTTGGCTTAGGCCTTAGTGGCCGCGTTGACGCAGCAGACAATTTGAACAATTTCTTTGCAATAGTCGCGAAGAAACGTTCGTGGCGCAAAATAGACGATCTCATAATTGCAGGACTACTTGCTGCAAAAGTCAACACTAACGCAGACTACACTAACAACTTAATGGCAATTGCCAAAGTTATGGATAAGTGCAAAGCGTCGGATGAGCTTCAAGTCGCGGCAATTGACGCCCTTGCAGCTACAGGTAATATGCAAGCCATAGAAATCCTCGTTAAGAATATTGAATCGCGAAGCGAAGTTGTAGCAGAGTCTTGCGTCGTATCTTTGGGTAGGTTGGCAAACAAAGCAGCGACTTCAAGTTTGATACAGGCCTTTGAAAACACGAATGATTCGCGTTTAAAAGGAAAGATACAAATTGCTCTGGGGCAGATTGCTGATACCAAGGCGACAGAGTTTCTTGCAAACAACCGTCCAAGCGCTTCAGCAGAACTATACATTCGTACATCGTGGATGATTGCATGCGGACTATCTAACCTGACACAAGCCTACACTCAGGTCGCTGACACATTACTGTATGGCAGTGACTTCAACAAGCATGATGATGCGGACGCATCGCGCAATGATGAGTATGAGTTGCGTGGTGCGGCTGCACTTTCTCTCGGACTATACGGAGCGCCAATCGCTCGCGTTCAGCTAGAGAAGTGCTTGAAAGAAACAAACGTAAGCGACGAGCTAAGTTCTTACATCGCAACAGCTCTTGGTATGCTTGGCACCGATGAATCGGCAGCCGTGTTGCTCGATAATGCTGAGTACTTTAATTACTCCCCGGCCTCTCGACGCGGCTTTGCGACAGCCTTGGGTATGTGCGCAAACGAAAAAGCGAATGCGCAATTAGCAGAGATGCTACTCACTGATGGCGATGCGACTGTGCGCTGGACTTCAGCACACGCCATGGCTGGCACGCGAGATCAGCAAGCGCTAGAGCAACTAGTCGCAGCAATTGCGGAAGACATCCACGTTGCTAAGAGTAGCGAGCGGATAGCGCACATGATTCTTGGGCTTGGCTACTTGGGCGACGCGCATAAAGGCGCAACCCTTGAGGCTTTTGCCGCTAATGTTGATCACCGTCAAAATAACGAATTACTAACTTGCTTAAAGAGTTATTAGTCAAAAAAAGGCTAAATAAAGGCGCATCAGCACGATTTGGGGGGTAACATTAATCAACGTTGCTCCCCGAAAATGAAAACGCCTCCTTCCCCATACAACATTAGTGATCCCAAACAACGCACCGCAATGCTTCAAAAATTAGAATCATTGGTGGCTGTCTTAGAAGCCACCCAGCGCAAGGTAGATTTGAGCCTTGAGTCGCCTTTTGCAAATCGTGAGAGGTTGCAAAAAGTGCGCACGCAGGTGTGTAATACTTTGTCAGTGTGTCGCAATGCGCGACGGGCCTTGTCGCAACCAATGGCCATCACTGATGAAGATATTGACCAAGTCGATTTCGACGACTTGTTTGCGAAGCTAGGTAGCTTGTAACCCTAGGTGCCCCAATCTCGGGCATAACGGTAATCAAGATTTATAGTGCGGCCAGTCACTTTAGCAATAAGTGGCGGTCGTCTTTTGTATTGGCTGCGCTGAACTCTAGCGCGAATCAATTCTATAAAATCTTGCTCGAAGCCAAGTGCTAATAGTTCATCATTGCTCAGCCGCTGTTCGACTAAGGCATGCAGTAAAGCGTCGACAGCGTCATAGGAAAAGCCGAGCTCTTCTTCGTCAGTTTGCCCATGCCACAAATCAGCGCTAGGCGGACGATCAACAATAGCGGACGGCACTTCTAAGTGTTTTGATAATGCAACGACCTGGGCTTTGTATAAATCGCCAATCGGATTAATCGCAGAGGCCATGTCGCCATATTGAGTGCCATAACCTAGAAGTAATTCGGTCTTGTTTGATGTTCCGAAAACCAAACCATTTATCGCAGCCGATTGGTCGTAAAGAGCGGTCATCCTTAGGCGAGAGAAAACGTTGCCGCGGCGTAGCCTCGCCTCGCTATTATCGCCTTCGTTTAACTCTGGATGTTGCTCAAAATAGGCATCAGCTAAGGGTGAGATGTCAATAACTGAAAATTGGCAATTTGCTTTGTCGGCGCCTTGCCGGGCCAACTCTAAAGATAGTGGATTGCTCTCACGATAAGGTAATGCAATAGCAAAAACATTGTCAGCACCAAGTGCGCGCACGGCGAGCTCTAAAACTAGCGCGCTGTCGATTCCTCCGGACATGCCTAGAACCGCCTTGCCCATGCCAATGCGTTGAGTCTCTGATTTTAAAAACCCTACCAGCACACGTTCGGCAAGTTCGACGTTACAAGTCGGTGGAGCCGGAATGCCGCTACTCATCGTTCAGTAAATTATCTAAATCAGGATCGTTGCTAATAATTGCCAATTGTCGGCGAACTAAATTAGCTTGTGCGTCACGCAGCAGCGGAGTTTCAACGCGAGCGCGCTTTAAAGCATCGCTGTTAAGTTGGTAGATTAACAACTCTTCTTCTGATTGATGCGCGCTCGCTACAACACCGCCCATTGGTGAGTTAATTGCCGATTCTCCGTCAAACAGTACACCGTCTTCGTAGCCAATACGATTACAGCGAACGACCCAGGTTTGCAAGAACTTTGCCTGTGCCGCGCATAGCTCATGCCATGACTGTTGTGAAGCCAAGTGCATGTCGCTGTTTTCAATGCCGCGGGATGGCGAGGCCACGGGTATCAAAATCGCATCAGCGCCTTGCAAGAAATGTAGCCATCCAGATGAAAGATGCCATGCGTCTTCGCAAATTAGAATGCCAAAACGTCCGTGTTTTGATTCAAAGGTGGTGAAATTATTGCCAGGGGCGAAATAGCGACCCTCTTCGAATATTCCGTAGTCAGGCAAATGGACTTTGCGGTGGACGTGTTTAATTACACCATCTTCGGCAAAAACAGTGCTGTTGTAAAAGCGGTGATCGCGACTGTGTTCTACAAAGCCAAAGGCGAAGCTAATATCGGTAGAGCGTGCAACGAGTTCTGAAATTTCGGTACTATCTAAAGTAAGTGCGATTTCCGAAGTTAAATCACGCAAAATATAACCGGTCAAACTTAATTCAGGGAATAATGCCAAGTCAGCCTTTTGCTCAATGCATCGATCAAGCCACAGGTGGTGGTCTTGAAGGTTGTCTGCCACAACTCCCAGCTTAGGGTTGATTTGGCAAATTGCGAGGCGACAATTCATGGCGTGCTCTAAGCCGCTTACGAGATGGGGTTGCGACTAATGATGTCTTCTAGGATACCGTCGCTATCGATTTGTTGCCCCATTGCGTGAAAAGCCACTGATAGGCGATGGCGCAGGACAGGAGCAGCCGCGTCACGCAAATCAAGCGGTGTGACATGTTGTTGTGCGCGGAGGTAGGCAAGCCCTTTAGCCATCTTGATCATTGCCTGACCACCGCGCGGCGAAGCACCACTTTGGACGTCTTCATGGTCGTGAGTCGCGCTGACCAATTGAGCAGCCTGGCTGACCAAGTCGTCAGCAATCGCAACATTCAGGACTTGCTGCTGAATATCCAAAAGAAGATCGGCGTTTAATTGAGGGCCAACTTGCGCGTCAGCTAGCTGAAGAATTTTCGTCAAACAATCAGTGCTAGGTTGCTGCAAATCAATTCGCACCATAAAGCGATCGAGTTGCGCCGCTGGCAGCGGGAAAGTGCCTTCAATTTCGATAGGGTTTTGAGTTGCCGCTACAAAAAAAGGTTTTGGAAGTTCATGGGTCGTGCGTGCTGCAGATACCTGACCTTCTTCCATGGCTTGCAGCAGAGCCGCTTGGGTGCGCGGCGTTGCTCGGTTAAGTTCGTCGAACATGCAAAGTTGAGCGAAAATAGGGCCTGGTTCAAATTCGAATGTTGCGTCAGCCTGGTTGAATATCTCTGAACCAGTGATGTCGCTAGGCATTAAATCAGGAGTGCCTTGAATGCGTTGAAAATCTAGGTTTAAGCAGGCCGAAAGTTCGCGCAGCAAACGAGTTTTACCGAGGCCAGGCGCGCCCTGAATCAAGCAATGGCCACCTGCGATTAAACTAGCTAGCAGTTGTTCAACCGCGACATCGTCGCCAAGGTGTACTTGACAGAGATGGGCTTGAAGAGTGCTTAATTCGGAAGAGTGCTTAGATGCCATGGGTGGTTAGTTCGCAGATGTCTAACACATCGTACAAACTATTTACAATTCTGACCCCTTCGTGTAACTCGCTTTCTGCATTTTCTTGGCGGTTAATCAAAATTGCACCCATTCCGGCACTTAAGGCGCCGCTAATATCTCGGTCAAAGTCAGCGCCAATATGCAAAGCATCTTCAGCGGCCACTCCGCAGCGAAATAATACGCGGTCAAAAATAGCGCGGTCTGGTTTTTGAGAACGCAACTCGGAACTCGAAACAACAAAGTCAAAATACTTATCAATCTTTAAGCGCTTGAGAAGGGTGGGTAAATTTTCTGACCAGTTCGCAAGGACGCCAAGGGATATTCCAGCACCAGATAAAGTCTTTAGGACGTCAATGACCTCAGGGTAAATAAAGTAAGAGGTAGCCTTTGCATAATAACTTTCAAGAGCCTTCGCGCCTCTTCGCGCCGCTTTTTTGTCAAGCCCAAGCGAGGCAAGAAGCAAGGTGTTGAATTCTTTCGTCCATTCAAGGCTGAGGGAAATATTGTTATCTACAGTCGTTGGCATTGCCGTGATCGCACGCGCTAATTCGGCATTGACCGCGTCTAGGCAGATATCACTCGCGCCTAACTCGATAGCGGTATCGAGGTAAACCTGGGATGGCTCGATTCGGTTGCAGAGGAGAGTACGTTCTACATCGAAGAGAACAGCTTTAAATTTATTGTCAGTCATGATTGGGGATATATAGATTGTAACGTTAGAATGAGTCAGAATGAAATGCCAAGTTGCTAGATACCTGATTTTCCCCCTTATTTTGGGCGCGTGCACCAATTTGTTTGGGGAGCGACGCCCACAGAGGGCCCTCGCGCAGGCTGATTATTCTGCAATTAACCAGCAGGCGCTTCCGGTGCCACTGCAATTCGATTACAGCGAGGCGCGCTATATCCCGCAACTTGTTGCAATAACGACGTCAGTTGCCGGCAAGCAATTTGATCAAGCCTGTATTAATTTACAGCAAGCCCGCAGCGTCAACGACAGCTCATTGCTCGCCGCGTTGCACGTTTGGTGCTTAACAGCAAATGGCAACCTGTCTGCTGCGCAGCAAATAATGCAAACCGCAGTAACAGAACTAAGCGTAGACCAACACCTAGCCTATGCCGGAGCCGTCCTTAATGAGAGGATTGAGAATTATGAATTAGCTTACTCGTTGTATAAAGATTTGTATTCTGTTCACGAAGACAGGATGACACTGCTTGCTTGTGCGCGAACATCATTGCTGAGTGGTCTGCCGGCAGAGTGCATTGCGCACCTCGACCATTTGTTATTAACAGAGGCGCCGTCGTCCCAACAAATGATGATGCGCGCCTCAGCGTTTGCCGAATTGCAGCGTTATGCCGAAGCGATGTCGATACTGCAAAAACTTCTTGCCGATTGGCCCGAAGACCCAGCTTTGTTGCAACAGACCTCACTAATATCTTTTGAGTTTGCTAGGCAAGCCGACAGCGTTGCGTTGTATGCCGATTCGGCGGAATTATTATTGAAGTTGATTGAGCTAGACCCGCAAAATTCTCAAGCCTGCCTTTGCCTTGCAAGATGCTACTCAGCTAATGATGCGGCCAACGAAGCCATAGACGCCTACCAACGGTGTATTGAAATTGAGCCGCACAATGTTGAGGCTTGCCACGAGTTATCTGACGTATTCGCTGCCTATAATAACAAGCAACAGGCTAGGCAAATTTTGCAACAGCTTTTAAAACAACCAATTTCCGCCTCTCAAAGCAAGGAAACGAACGATAAACTCAGAGCCCTTAAGTAGTATGATTCAACAAATAATCATTGACACCATCGGAATTAAGTTAGACAACATCACGCCTAACACTTTTTTGCAAACGGCAATAGTTTTAGTTAGTACTATAGCGCTAGCCAAGATGCTGAACTGGATAAGCAGCGCAGTCCTAAAACGTATTGCTAAAAAGACTGCTACTGATGTAGACGACCGATTAATTCACGAGTTTGAGCGACCTGTTACGGCAACCTTGTATTTAGTCGGATTGTTTTTAACAGCGAAAATTGTGTTGTCTATAGAATTTCTGCCGACAAACCTGGCACCGTGGCTGATGACAATTTCATTATATTTCTGGTCAGTGTTTGCTTTCCGGGCAGTGAATATATTGTTGGTTGTCGCCACCAAACACCCTAAAAAGTTTAATGCATTTCAATCTGCGACCTATCCGTTGTTTGACAACATAGGTAAGTTGATAATTATCGGCGCGGTGATTTTCGCTGTTATCCAGGTCTGGAATGTTGACGCCACCGGATGGCTTGCCTCTGCTGGCATTTTGGGTGTCGCGGTGGGATTTGCCTCTAAAGACACTTTGTCAAATTTGTTCGCGGGTGTTTTTATTCTGGCAGATCGACCATACCGGGTTGGTGATTACGTGCAACTCGACACGGGTGAGCGTGGCGAAGTTTCGTTCATTGGATTGCGGTCTACGAGAATTATTACGCGCGACGATATAGAAGTTACAATTCCTAATTCGGTGATAGGTGGCGGCAAGATAGTCAACGAAACCGGTGGCCCAACTCGTGCGATGAGGGTTCGCGTCCCAGTAGGGGTGGCTTACGGAAGCGACATTTCTCAAGTTGAAAAACTCCTTCTAGGGGTGGTAAACGATGAAAAAACTCCACATGTCAGTAAAACTCCTGCCGCTAGAGTGCGTTTTCGCGGGTTTGGGGCCTCTAGTCTTGATTTTGAGCTATTATGCTGGATTACAAGTCCGCAGTATCGTGGACTTGTTAAACACGACCTCCTCACGTCGATTTATCGTGTATTTGACGAAAATAGTGTAGAAATTCCATTTTCCAAGCAAGATTTGTACATAAAAGATTGGCCTAATATGGTCAAATAAGGGCAATAGAGCACAAAAATGCCAATTACGTAGCAAAAACTTGGAAAATGAAGGAGATGGCCGTCGATTTCATAGTTCATGGAAAAAAGACTCTTCTTAACTGCTGTTGCAATCGCCGTAATTGGTGGTATTGCTGATACTCTTAGCCCAGACCTCTCAAACATCGCTGCCTTGCTTGTAACAGGTGCTGGTGCTTGGATTGGTTGGAACTGCGCCGGTGGCGATTCTTCAAAGGATTACGCCATGGGAGCTGCTTTCTTGGTATTTCTAAATGCGCCTGGTTGGGGTAATGCCTCCGCCAAGCTTGGTGAAATTCCTTACGGCCTAGGAGGTTACGCCTCTGGTATCTTTAGCTCACTTGCAGGATTGATCGTTGTGATCGCTGCAGTTGGTTTGCTTAAGAACCTGATGGATCGCGCCCAACGCTCAACTGGGTAACTAAAAACGTTTAATACGTTTTACATGGAATGACGCACCTGCCTCCGGGTCGGGTGCGTCATTTTTGTTGCTTGTCCAGTTTGCAGTAACTTCATCCTTTGAGTGAAATATCATTTCAAGACCGTGGATGTGATGTTCATTTTTGTCTTTCATGTTTCCGAGCCTAACAAACTGAAAGCTTATTGAATCACCGATGCTTGGCTCAGCAATTAAAAATGGTTGGTTGCCAATGCTGCAGTAATGTGTCATCGCTAGTCGATTATCTTGCATGTGATACATGGTTATCATCTCATGCTCTTCACCAGGGAACAATCGCTCTATGACTGAGTTCCCGCCAGAACTAACCTCATAGGTAATAATGGGCGACGCAAAGTCACCCTCGACAGCTTCCCATTCACCAGCCAACGATTTCATTTTTTCGAATTGTATAGTGCCGACGTTTTGGATATCAACGTCGACCTTAATTTCGCCGCCCAAGCCTGGGTCGGTGGTTAGCGCCTCAACAGAGTGTTGTTTGTTAACGCGTATAACCCAGTCGTCAATGCTTATCTCAGCACTTTGGTTTTGCTGAACAAGAATCGATGGCGAGAATAAAATGTTTTCACCTTCGCTGATAGTGACTGAAATATAATCAACCGCTGGCGGCAAAGTAGATGGCATTTGGCATCCCCCAAGCAACGCAAACAATAGGAGGTGTTTTCTCATTGCGTTAGTTTAGCAGCATAACATTGGTTTCGGTCGCCGCTGATTAGCATTGACTCACAAAGTGCGTTTAAGTTGGGCTCGGCGGAGTGCAAGATGTTTCCGCCGTTATGCTTCACACGAATTTGCTGCTCAAGAGCAATTAATTTATCATCAAACCAAAGTGTAAACGCACAATCGCCGCTACTTGAAATTGTAATTTCTTGACCATCAATTTTCGCATCAATTTTTTGCCCATTCGCTGGTTGCGCGATGCTTAGCCAAGAAAATTCTGGCGTAGAGCTGTCGGCTAATTGCCAAGTTAAATGTGCTGGATGCGCTTGGCGTACAAATGGCAACTGGCGGGTAAGTAAATCGCGGTCAGGTAAGCCGCCATGACCGTTGTTTAGAATAAAGCTAAACTCGGCTGGGTAATCTGTGGCGCTGTTGCCACGCAGTGCCACCAGTTCGTTGTTGAAATCTTTGCAACGCTCTGCCCGACCGTAAGCCGTGTCGAGCTCGCCAACCATAAAACTAAAGTTGGTGTTACGCAAAGTTGCTGCAGTCGAAACTCCGCCGGTCGGCGCAGAAGCTGAAGCGTGCACCGAAGCAAAACGATGAGGTATTCTCGTGCCAATAGCAAAGGCGCCATAGCCACCGTGCGAGTAACCGATCAGGTGCACACGGTTCTGGTCGATATCTCCCAAAATGGCGAATTGCTTAACCAATTGGGTAATTAAGGGCCAAACGTAAGAATCATAAAAACCATTCCAGGTGTCATTTGGCGCACGCAAAGCGAGGTATTTATAACCACTCACTTCAGGATGATCTTTATAGTAAATCTGCATGTGCTCCCATTGTGAATCGTTAAATTCTTTCGGCACACCACCACCACCATGCATTGCTATAACAAGCGGCCACCCATTTTGCGGACGGCTGCCGACTTCTTTTATTGTGTAAAGCGAAACATAATCACCAGTGCTTACCTGATTATTGTCGAAATCTTTTTTGATATATTCAACCGCTGGGCGATTGC
>Ga0257121_1000697_pt1 | contig 27363 bp, 19 predicted proteins | sample SI106_100metaG_FD_190180 | JGI IMG/M metagenome (GOLD analysis project Ga0257121, IMG submission 190180) | Marine microbial communities from Saanich Inlet, British Columbia, Canada - SI106_100 | ecosystem: Environmental > Aquatic > Marine > Inlet | place: Canada: British Columbia | collected...
GCAGAAGCAGGAGCAGGAGCAGGAGCAGAAGCAGGAGCAAAAGAAGGAGCAAAAGAAGGAGCAAAAGAAGGAGCAAAAGAAGGAGCAAAAGAAGGAGCAGAACCACCTTGTGGTGTGCTATTTATATAATCTTTCGGTACACATACGCCTTGTGTATCGTCCCAATTTGTATCATCACCGCAGCATCCATCCGAATAACAAAGTCCTAAATCTCTAAATAAATTATTATAATTTGAACCAGCAGGAGAGGAAGATGTCTGTAGTAAATGAGGAGGAGGCAATTCTAATTTATTGAAATTAATTTGACTACGAGATTGTATATTGATGTAAATGTAAAATGCGACAAGAGTCCATAAAGCGAAATTAAAGATATGTAATAATGTGAATACTGTGTTTGTGCCTTGTTCAAGCGGTGGTGTAAATAAATGACGGGTAATCAATAACAAACATATATGAATAAAAACGCATAATATAAATACCATAATAATTTTAGTATATGCGGTCTTTCTTAAGCGATTAGATTCCGTTAATAGGACTTTACGACGTTCTTCCATTTCGGCTTGATCGATTAATAATTTTTTCTTGTCTAATCTCGCCTTTTCGGATTCAACAATATCAATCATTTTGTTTTGTTCATTTAAAATGTTATTAGCGGATGTATTCGCAGACTTATATACATCATTGTTTTTTTTTATCTTTTCCTGAAGGTCTAAAACATAACTAGCGACTAAAGGCGCACTATTAACATCGGGATAAGAATTGGATAAATCAGTTAAATAATTTTGTTGAACATGAAATACTCCAGATAAATCGAAATTTCCATTATTATTCGGCATTATATATTACTAATTGTATATATTAGAAATATATAAATCTTTCATGTATATATTGAATTACGTCAAATATTCCATCTTTTGAATATTTAATCCCGTGCTAACATTATAGCAAAAACAATCATAGTAACACTGGTGACTGTTCCTAAAGCAAGTAATAATTTTGTATTATCATTGAGTTCATTATTATCCATAACCTTTTTTTTGCGAATGTCTGCTTGTAATTTTGTTCTAAAATGTAATAACTCATCACCTTTATGGTCGTATTTTGGATCATCTCTCATGTAATTATATAAGTTATTCATTTTTGGTATTTTATCATTTAATAATTCGTGTTGTTTGTGTATATTCATCATTTTATCACTATATTTGGCGCTATTTTTTAAATTGCCTCTGATAACATCGCGTGTATCTGAAATAGCGTGTGTATCTTTAAACCGGTGTTCAATAGATTCTTGTGCGGGTCCTTGTCCTTGAAAAGTCTCTTTAAATTCACCATTTTGAAAATAACGTGCGTCCTCATATAATATTTTTTTAGCATCATTTTCTTGTTTAATATATTCAATACTACCACAATCACCAAGTCTTTTTGGTGTTACAATGTCGTTCTCGGCCATAGCATATTTAGAATATTTAAAATCATCTGAATAGTCGTAAGTGTTTTGAATAAACTTATTTTGATTCAGTTTAATACCACTACAATTAGCATCACTACCAATATCTAATTTATAATTTCGAACGTGTAAGGTAGATGAATTCTTATCGATAGGATGTTCGCTATTTTTTGGTACAACGCGATTATAATAAGGCATTGTAGTACCGGTAACACATTTCGGATTTTTATTGGAAGTGTATGTGAAATAATGATTACAATCAATATTCGAGTTACATTCTTCTTTACATTGTGTTCCAGTAATGTCGTATACATTAGTTAAATAATCATTATCAACACTTGAACGATTTGGATAGTAACCCGTTTTTTCGTGATAATTGTCTGAATATTCTAATATAGAATTTGATAGGTCGTCACTAAACTTGCTCATTTCGTATATATCGCTTTCATTATCTTTATCATCCTTAATCTGAAACGTTTTTCCCATTCGAGAATCACTATTTAAAATACATAAATAGTAACTAAAAGGAGGTTCATTAGAAGAAAAGAATTGAGTATATTTAATATTAATGTTAGGAATATCACCGTATGAAATACGATTAAATTGATTGTAGTCATATTTTCCATCTACTATATCTACTAGTTTTTCACGAATACTAGAATAAAACCGGTGTAAGTCATCGTGGTTATTCACCACAATTTCATTATCTTCGATAGTGAATCTAGAATAACATAGAAAATTATCATCAATTAAATCATTTTTATTTTCAGTTACAAAAGCACAATATAATAAGAGAGGTGGTTTAACATTTGTAAAAAAAGGAAGTTTATCAATAACTGAACCATTATGTTTCATAGTAAGATTAAATTTTAAAGTCGCGAATGTATTTTCCTTACCAAGTAAATCACTTGTAAAAAAACACTGGATACGTATAGGAACGTGTTGATTAATATTATAATGTGTTTGATAGGTAGATGTATTATTATTTAATGTTGAATTTTTAGATGTAAATTCACAAATAGAATGATTACCAATCCAAATATGAACGGTACAACCAGCATTCTCGATAGTAAATTCATATGAACCATTCTCAACATATACTAAACCAGTAATATCAAGAGATATCATTTTAGTTTCTTCCACAATTATGTCTGACGTTAAATCACTTAAGTTTGATGCTAAAAATGTATTAATATCAGAAATATTACCAGATTTACTAGCTGTATTTTCAATAGAAGCGTTATATGATAAATTTGTATTGTCTGTGTCTAATATATTTATAGGTTGTGTGAATAATTGTGGGTCATTACTGGTATTTAAAATATATTTTAAACCATCCTCTCGATTTGTTAAAGTATTTGTGAACTCTTTTTCTTTGTATCGATTGTACATTTTTGCTAAATTCATTCTCCATGCATCGATACCGTTTTTTATAGGTAATGCTTTCCAATCGCTAATTGAAGACAAACTTTCTCTATTTAAATTACCTAAATTACGGCTAGTGACTCCATTAGGACTTTCTTCAAAGTGATAATATTTATAAGGGTCATCTACTTGATTTTTCGCGTCTTCTTCGACTCTGGTTACATATTCTTTATAATTTTTAACAAAATCTGAAAGTCGGTCATAGGTGTATAATTTATTAGAATCCATGTTATATATTTATATTAGATGAATATATAATGTTATGAAATAAATATTTATTCAACAAGTAAGTCAAATATAAATATGTAAATTAAATAAAATAAAACAATTATAAGAATTGTATTGATTAAAATACGGCTATTTATCCTTTTATATGCTGGACCGATTCGTGTATCTTTATTTTCTTGTATATATCGTAGTTTATCATCTAAATCTTTTCGCATATCCTTAACTGCGTTGTAATTAATATCCAACTCTTCCATATGTTTATCATAATCTTCGTTGGTTTTACCGTCTTTTGTACTCTGACTCGCATATACATTTTCGACATCGTCTAAAGATTTAAATAATTCTATATATGCGTCAGTTAAAGAGGTTAAATTATCGTCACTTGATAATGCGCAAGGAGGGTTCATATTTTCTGCTGTCTCCTCGTTTTGGCACCGAAGATATCTCGCATATTTGGTTTGAAATGTATTGAAATTATCTGAAACTTTATTTACCATTTTAAAAACATCCTTTGGTTTTGTTAAACTGGCTGTTTCTGTTGCTGGTGAAAATTCGACATACATATTATTATTATTGATTCTATAATATATATAGATTCTATTATTTATTGTAGTAATAGATAAATACTAAAGTACTTACAATCCCGGCGGTAAGATTAATGGTTTTGAGAATTGCGAATTTACGTTTTCTTTGTAAGTCGTCATAACCTTCAGACGACGTGACGTGTTGATTGCGCTGATTATACATTTCATTGACTAATTTATTATTTTTACATAATTCATGCTTGTAACATTTTTCTAAATTTTGGTTATCATCGCAATCAAATGAGTTTAATTTGAAATCTTCTTCCAATACCTTACACATATTATCATTTGGTAATTGACTGCGATGTGTAGAATAAAAAAAGTCGTGAGGCGAATAATCCATAGTAAAATTATATTGCTTATTCTGAATGCTCGACATTATATACAAATACCTGTTATAATAACTATTTGTATATTTTTTTATTAGACACATACTCTATAATAATTCGAGGTCATAGCAGTAACACTAGAACGTTCAATAAGACAAATATTTCCAGGTCGAATACAAGTGACTAATGCTTGTGGGTCAAAACGTGATATTTCGGGTAATTGCGATTTTGATGAAATCTGTTTTTCCAACATAAATTTGGTTTCTTCTTCGTCGGTTAATACACGCATAAAAGGGACTAATGAATGATCAAGAATGTTAAATTGTAGACGTTTAATATTATGAATAATAACGAAAATGCCGTCGTGATCGAATAAATATCGCATTCTGGTTAGAATTGTATCATTAGGTTCATCATCAATAATAATAATAAGTGTATCATTTTTGGTTAATACTTCGTCGATAGAGAATAGGTCTTCGATAATATCATCTAAAGCATCCTTTTTAATCTGCTTATTTGTCTGTTTTATAGTGAAATAAAATTTAATATATATCTTTTTTCCTTCGTCTCTGTGGGAAAGTAACATATCTAGTTGTGAATTAGATAACATCGCGTCAATCTCATTGATACTAAAGTTTGAATAATCTTCGGTGTTATATCCTTGTTTTTCTAATTGTTGAAGAAGGGTTGTTCTGGATTTATAAATACTCGTAATTCGGGAACTAATCGCAGACATTTTGCTAAATAAATATTATTATATATAATAATATCTTAATATCCTTTTAAAGAATCAATTTTATTCTTATTCTTTCTTAATAATTTTTATATTTGAGAAATCGATCTTACCATCATTTACATGTTCGTTTTGAAAAATCTCTTGTATCACGTCTTTAATTATAATTGGAGGAGCATTTTCTTGGACATTACTTGTAATCATTTGCGTATCGGGTTGGGAATGTCCAATTTGTGGTTGTTCTGCGGTTGAGTTATCACTACCGTTACCATTAAAAAACTTTGGGGCTATAATAACGGTCGGTTGTTGTGGAACATTGTTTTGTAATTCAGATTGTCTATTTATCTCAAGTTGTTCCTGTCTTAATAGTTCGGGTTTAAATATATGAAGTTGGTTTGATGGGAAAATATCGAGAGGTGAGACCACATTCACACGGTCTGCTTCAGAAAGGCCACTTTCATCGATTGCCTTTACGGTAATAAATTTTGGACCTACATGACTTATTTCCCAAGTGCGTTTGGGGTAATTATCGGTAGGGTTTCTCATACATACACTTCCACCCTTTTGATAATTATGTCCACCGGATCCACTTTGTTTATCTTGTCCTTCATCTGGATAAGGAGGAGTATCTGGATTTTGAACAAAATCATCGGGTGCGTAAGCAGGAGAATCAGGATTATATGCCGGAGAATCAGGATTATATGCAGGAGAATCAGGATGATAGGCAGGAGAATCAGGATTATATGCCGGAGAATCAGGATGATAGGCAGGAGAATCAGGATTATAGGCAGGAGAATCAGGAATAGATGTATGTTTAATATCATCTTTGCTTACTGCGAGTGTTAAATGTTCTTCGTTTTTCGTTAAGAAATTTTCGGATTTCTCTAATTCACCCGTATTCTCGAAATCATTGGTAGAAATACCAATATTATCGTCGTCTAAAATTTGTTTAATGACCCATTCACGTGTAGGTTTTGTATCGTTCAAGTATATGACCTTGTCGTCTTTATTATATTCATTGACTTCATCCGGTGTAAACTGTTGATCAGGTGTTTCCATTTGTTTCTGATTTTTGTATAATTTATCATAAATAGCACGCATAAGTAGATTAGGAGTCATTAAATCATCTTGAGTGACCGTTTTAATATTATCAGAATAAGACATACTATCGACTTGATCTATGTTATCCTCGGTAACAATTCTCATTTGAATGTTAATTGTTTGTAATTCTTGGACTAAAAGTTTGAAAGAATAGGGAATTGATACAATACTAAACGAACGGCCAAATTGCGTGACGTGTTCAATACGCATATTATCATTTTCAAGAGAACCATTATATTTAATAGGACCATCCATCATAGGGCTCATAAACAATTTTTTCGAAGGATTGTATATCGAAATCATCCCACTTTGATTACATATGGCTATGTGATATTTATCTGCTCTTTCCATCATCGATTCTTTCAGAAATTCGTTCATACCATGAGAAATAACAGTATCACGTTCCATTTCTCCAATACGCAGACCACCATCATTTGCGCGTCCACTTACAGGTTGTTTTGTTAATGCGGTTTTAGGACCTCTTCTGCGAGAGTTAACTTTGTCTTTGACCATGTGTTTTAAACGCATATAATAGGTAGGCCCCATAAATATTTCACTCTCCATTTGTTCACCGGTCATACCATTATATAATACTTCGTTACCATTACTATGATAACCATTTTTAGTAAGTAATTCACCATATACCCCAATCTTGGACCCCTTATTATTAAAAGCGGTACAATCACCGAATCCACCCATCATAGCACATGCTTTACCTGTGATAGATTCTACCAATTGCCCGATAGTCATACGAGAAGGAACAGCGTGAGGATTTATAATAATATCAGGACGAATACCGTCTTTTGTAAAGGGCATATCGCGTTCAGGAACCACCAAACCAACAGTTCCTTTTTGACCAGCACGGGATGCTAATTTATCGCCAATTGCGGGTATACGTTGTTCTAAAACTCTGATTTTAGCAATACGTTTTCCGTCTTCGTCGTCCGTAATAAATGCCTTATCTACGATACCGATTTGTCCTTTTTTGGGAAATTTTGACCCATCTACATAAGTGCTGGTAGTATTTGTAGTTGTCCCTGGTACAGGAGATGTTATATTAACGAGACCAATAAGTGCGGTTTCATCATTGACGAGTGTACCTTCTTTAACGATACCGTGTTTGTCGAGTTTACTGTAATCTGTACCAAATTTCGTTCCTGTAATGTGAGTATTGTCGTAAATATTCATAAATTTTTTCTCATTAATAAAATCGGGCGTGGTTTCTTGTTCTTCGTGTGATTCATAACAAGAAATATATGAAGTTCTGAAAAGACCGCGTTTAATCGAACCCTCATTGACCAAGACGGCATCCTCTACATTATAACCCGTATAACAAGCAATTGCTACAATAAGATTTTCGCCATAAGGATTTTCCTCTTGATTAATATGGGTCAAATAGCGGGATTTAACGAGGGGTGTCTGTCCGTAATTCAATAAGACGGCTGTTTTGTCCATTCTTACTTGGAAATTGGTATGATACATGGAACAAGCCTGTTTCGATTGACCACAAGAGAAAGAATTACGTGTAGCCGGATTGTTTTCAGGGAATATGACCATATTAGTCATCATACCAAAGATGAGAGAGTTATGAATTTCACAGTGTGTATATCGGTTTTCTTTGGAATCAGATGTTTCATAACTATCAGTGTCCAAGGCAATCAAAGTGTGCTCACTTTCACTGTTATCGATGTAATCTATAACAGCCTTATCCTTTAAAAATCGGTCTAGTTTCGCGGGATTTGTTTCGGTCTCAACTCCTTCGTATAAATCGTGTAGATTGTAGATATTCATTTCAGATGCGTCGAATTTCATCGCCTCCCGCTTTTTATTAAATCCGGTTGTTAATTCTGTCCAAGAAAATTCACCGTCTTGTAGTTTTTTAAGAACATTTTTGGGCTCATACGACATTTTCCCAGTTTGTTCATCTTTATAAAAGATGGGTCTACATAATCGACCGGCATCTGTATATACAAAAATAGTTTTTAATCGAATATCAAATGTAGCACTTGCGTAGATGGGAAGAAGTGCGTTTCTTCTGTATAGACGGAAGGTTTTCACACATTCAATGGGTTCATCAACAGCCCCCACCATAAACCCATTAATCACTACTTTTGTAATTTGAGACAGACTTTTGGGAGTATGTTCTTCGATTAATTTCATGCCCCATTTCTCACGCAACCATTCAATCATAGGTTCTCTTGATACACCTCGAGATATGTAAGTAGAAATAGAAAGATGTTTATGTAATCCAATGCTTCCACCATCAGGTGTATCAATCGGATCCATATATCCCCACTGTGAATTATGAAGAACACGTGGACCGACGATTTTGAGACTACTATCTAATGGTAGGTTGGTTTTACGAAGATGATTTAATGCGGAATTGAAAGAAAGTCGATTTAAATCTTGGACAGCACCAATACGTTTTGTATGAGACTGTGCTCCCCAATTGCCTTTAAAGGCGTTTTTGAAACCACGTTCTAATTGTCTCTCTTTAAAAACGTCTTTATAATTCTGTGTAATTAATCCAAAAAGATTGCTTTCGTATAATTCTTGGTTATAATACAGGCGTTTTTCGAATTCCAAATGAATGGATTTGAGTTGAATTGTCCAATATTCACGGAAAAGGTCATATAAAAGAGATCCGACTAGTTCAATGCGTTTATATTTGAAGTTATCTCTGTCTGTGGGAAGTTCGCTTCCGGTATAGACGGAAAGTAGTCGATAAACAATATCACCGAGAGCATATGCTTTTGTAATATAATTAGATTCGCCAACGTGTGGTAAGAAATAGTCGTTTAATATTTCCAATGCGTGAGAAACACCTTTACCTTTTGTTAAAAGTGCGATATATTTGAGTGCGGTTTGTTGGGTCATAATAGTGGATGCATCATGAACGGATGGTATAAAATAATCGACAAATGATTCGTATTTGTCCAAGTCTAATAGACAATAAGAAATGATGTCTTTATCAGATATAATACCGAGGGCTCTGAAGACAATGAATAATGGGACAGGAGAACGAACATTGGGTATTTTAACCACGATTTGTTTGTTGGTGTATTTATTGGTGGGTGCGACCATTTTCACAGAGAAAGTGCGAACGGGTTTTGATGCGTTTTCTGAAACACATCGCATTTCTGCGGAATATAGATATTTCTCATCCCCCGATTTTTTGATATATAGCATATTATCGGCGAATTTTTCTTGCGCGACCACTGTTTTTTCTTTACCATCGACAATAAAATATCCGCCCAAATCATTACGACATTCACCCATGGAGTGACGAACCTCTTTTGGAAGACTATTTAATATACAAAAATCGGATTGAAGCATAATGGGGAATTTACCTAGAAATACCTTTTCTAGTGTATGGATTCGTGTTTGAGTATTACCTTTTAATGATGACTCTGATACTTCACGTAATTTAGCAGCGGCCTTGATATTCATTTCAAGACGTATTTCGTCCTTCTTTTTGCGCTTAATTTTAGTGGGTTTAGGACCACCACCCGTATTTTTCTCATCTGGATCCGTAGTTTCTTCATCAGGTTGTCTCGATAATTCCTTTTCAACGGATTTTTGTAATGATTCCTTTGTTTCTTCTAAACCCCCTTCTGAATAATTATCAACCGTAATATTCCCATCCTTACTTTGTTTAATAAGTTCAGCGCCAATAACAGTGGGCATTTCACCGGGTTGTAATTGATCAATGAATTCAACGTCAATGTCGTAGTGAATAGTCATACTATAATTCATATTACGTAATCTGGCTTCATTCGGATACATATAATGAACATTGGATTCGTCGTGTATAACGGGTTTGCCGAAATATATTTTAGAACCGTCTTTTCCGCCCATGTAGAGTTTACATTGGGACATATACTCATTTGTATCGGGGTCTAGACGAGAATACAGAATGACTGGATTTTTCTCGCGAAAAATGTTAAAGATACCATTTTTATAAAAGTCATTGTAAGAATCGATATGATGGCGCACTAAAGCTTTTGGATTATCTTGAAAATAGGTATTGATAATATTCCATGTGGTAGCATTATCCATTCTAGATATGTCTTATAAATTTACTATATATATATTTATAAGACCTTTACGTAATTTATTACATTTCGATTTTATCATCGAAAATAGTATGAACATCTTTATCATGGGTTATAATTAAAATCGACTGTTTATAGGGTTTGAAATATTTAATGATTTCCAATAATTCCTGTTTTAAGTCTTTATCGAGTGCGTTGGTAGGTTCATCTAATATTAGTATCTTGGACGGATTTACAAGACCGCTAATGATATTTACGATTTGTCGCTGACCACCTGATAATTTTTCGCCGGAATATCCAGCGGTATCGTTATTTAAATCCACATTCTTGTATAGATTTTTAATTTTATCATAGGATAATATTTGTTTATAAAATCCACGACAAGTCTTATCGTCTTTACAACCATATAATATGTTTTCTAACACTGTTTTATCAAATAATCGGGAATTTTGATTAATATAAGTAATATTATCTCGGATATAATCGGGGTCGATGTCTTTAATATTAACAGCGTCAATTGTAATATCACCTTTTTCAATAGAATGGAGTTTTAAAATGAGTTTTAAAATGGAACTTTTTCCCTTTCCGGATTCACCTGTAATACCAATAATTTTATGATTATCGCAACTGAACTCGATATTTTTGTTTTCTAGAACATAGTCAGAGTCGCTATTATAACGAAACCATACGTCTTTAAAATGAAATTTTTCGAATTTTAATTCAGGAGTGTTATTATATTTTTTACGAATGTCTTGAATACGGTCTTCAAAAATTTTAAATGGTTCAACTACCGCGTCTAATCTACTAATCTGTTCAACCGCATCACTGGCCAAAGTCGCACATGCGTTCATACGTTCTTTGAAAACCATAAGAAGTGTGAACAGAGAGACAAACTGAATTGCTGAAAGTTCTTTTTTCATAAAGAGATGAATAGAATAACCCGTGCAGACAAACATAGTTAATAGAGTAATTAGTTCAATCATAAATTTAGCAGTAGATACAGAATAATAATAATCGCGATGAGCATCTCGTGTCTCACTAGATTCCTTGGCAAACAATCCAGTTTCATATGTTTTCTGTCCTCGTGTTAAAATTTTATCAATATTATTCAATACTTCGGTTACGTGCCTCTCAAAATACAAATTACTTTTTTCATAGTTATTGCTTCTATTCCACATTATTTTCCACATATAAATCATCAATAAAATTGCTAAAACATTACCAATAATAAACATTAAACCAATCATGCGATTTTCATATACGAAATAAACCATCGTTACTAACACGAACATGATATAAGGCAATGAATAATTAAGCATATCAGAAATAATCATATAACACGTATTCGATAAACGGTTAATAGGTGTAGCAAGTTTAGTAAAATTAATATTACTCATATTTTCATTATTTGTTTTAAAAATAATATCCAAAACATTAAATCGCATCCATTGCTTTACTTTAGTCATAATGACGTCCTGTACCAATTTATATCCAAAATTGAATAATGCTAAAAATACTCTTGAAAACATAAAATATTTGAAAAAGATAACACTTTTATCGAATGCGTTGTCTTGAACAGATATGATTAAGGCGGAATTGAAATATGTAATTACATTTGTATGTATTACGTTAGATAGAAGTGATAATAAAATAATTAACCCGGTTTCTTTCATATTATCTTTAAAAAAATTATAAAATAGATATTTAACAATTTTCATTCCAATATATATTGATTTGATATTTTATATAATAGACAAAAAAATATCTTGGTAATATTATATAATGGATACTCAATCTATTTTCGGACCTCTTGACCAAAAATACTGTAACTGGTTTTTCTACCTTTCTTTAGTGGCGTTTGTGTTTATGATTCTGACTATAGTAACTGGCGTATTTGTCTTAATGCAAAAGCAGATGAAAATGGAGTATGTAATGGCCATTCTATGGTCTTCGGCTATGTATGGTGCTTTCTACTTCCAGAACCGGCTTCTATACACCATGTGCTTAAAATAAACAAAATATGCGTTGTAGTAAAATAGTATAACTCTAAATATAATACAAAATAATGGATACTTTGTATTATAGCAATTATTGTAAACATTCCCAACGTATCTTACAATTTTTAGTAAAAGGTAATTTAGAAAAAAAAATAAATTTTTTATGTATCGATAATCGAGAACGAGACCCAAAAAATAACCAATTGTATATTATTTTAGAAGACGGTAAACGTGTTAGTATGCCGCCAAATGTTCAAAGTGTGCCGTCACTTTTATTGATAAGACAGGGATATCGAGTTATTTTAGGAGATGATATAATAGGACATTATCACGTAGATGCGAATAGAGAATCAAAAAAAATGATTTCAAATCAAGTCCGCGAACCATTGGAAACTGGATTTATATCGAATGGGGGTATGAATATTATGTCTGAGTCATATACCGCATATGATTTAACACCCGAAGAATTAAGCGCGAAAGGGAATAGTGGAAGACGTAATATGAATAATTATGTGTCTGCGAATGATGATATAATTAGTATTCAAACACCTCCGGATACATATCAGCCTGATAAAATATCTAATAATGTTACGGTCGATACAATTCAACAGAAACGTATCGACGAGATTGAGTCAAATCGTAACAACAATATCCACTCCTCTATTTAATTACGAGCCCGCCATGTCCAACAGGACCTTGAGGTCCACGGGATCCTTGTGGTCCAGGGGATCCTTGTGGTCCAGGGGATCCTTGCGGTCCAGTCTTGCCTATAGGAATTTCAATGGTATATATATTATCAAAATTATGTTTCGATTCTAATGTAACACTATAATTCGGATCATTTTTGTTTGTTTTTTTAACACCTCGAATTTTTATGATATCGTTAAGATTATTTGTAAATAATTTCTCTTTTAAATCATTCAAATCTGTTTTCAAATTGTTTAAATAACTCGATTTACTAGTTAAGAATTCTGCATCTGATTTATTTGAATCAGTCTTATATGATGTATTTGCTTCAATCAACGGTTGTTTATAATTAACAAGTGATGTTAAAAATGGAATACTAATAATAATGACTATTACTAAAAAATAGTTAGACATATTTAACATTTATAGTTTTGTATATAATACAAAACGATAATATAATTGATATCATTCCTATATATTTTTTTAATATATTGATTATACAATTTGTCCCGTATGACCTATATCGCCAACGGTTCCACTGTATCCATTATAACCGGGAATACCTTTAACTCCAGTATCTCCTCTTTGTCCAGGTTTACCATTGGGAATAATCATTTCTAAATAATGATTAGGAGATTCACCCGATTCAGACGAGTCGTATTTAATTTTAATATTGGCCGTAGCAGGCATGGAATAAGGAGCAAGAATAATATCCTTTTTATTTAAATGTAATATATTTGGATAGTTTCTTACATATTTAGTTATTTTTATTAGTCGTGCCTTGAGTTGTGCTATATGGTCAGATGCTGATTTATTCCATTCATCCGCCATTTTAATCATTACAGGGTCATTTGCCGATATAATAGGTCTTTCTGGGGCACACGGTTCAGACATTGCTTTTGCTTCTTCTTCTCTCCATATATTAAACATGTCTACCCATTTTTTACACGAATTATTTGTAGAATCTAATATACCCAAAGACTGTCCTTTTAAATTACCTGGAATACTATTCGATACATCTGTCCATAAATTGGTGAGTTTATCTGTTCCATATTCGTATACCTTGGACATTTTAATCGCTTGACCACATCGTTGTGCTGATTTAATGTATTCATTGTTTACACACAATGGTATATTATCTGCGTCTATACCTATATGCGTATCATTATCAACACAATTATTATATAATGTTATTACTGTATTTTTCCATAATTGTAATGTGGCTATTATTTGTCGTTTTGATAATTTCGCAAACCCATTATTAATAGTAGAACGTTCATCTAATGGATACCAATTATACATTTCATTTATTTTATCGTCAACTAATTTTGCTTGTGCATACTGGGGAAATTGCGGCGTATTTTGTATTTTTTCCATTACACGATTCGAATGATTTTTATAAACTTGTATATTGCTTCTAAATGTGTTTATAACATTATTTATACCACATTCTTGTAATCCAATTTTGTCTAATAATGTATCAGGATTATCGCAATTATTTTGCGTTTCATTAACAATGAGTTCACTCACAACTCGATCGCAATTATTTTTATATTCTGCGATTTTATTATCAAAATTGGCGTTTTCGGTATATTGATATTTTAATAATTCTTCACTCCATACGTCTACCCAGTTGTCTCTCGTTCTTCGTATATTTAAGAATTTTCGTCTATTTCTAGGTTTATTAACAGGATTATTTACAGGAATCATAATAGCTTCTATATCTAATAATAATTCTGGAGGATATTCTTTATAAGCGAGTAATTGATTATAAATTTCTTGATATACATTTTTTCTAGCATAAGGTATTAACGGTTTAATAGCATTAATCGTATTAACTATAACCTTTAATAATTCAGTCTGTTTACTATTTTGATACGCCATTTTTTTATGATATCGGTCCAATGATGGATAGTCTTTTACTATTGGTAATATATGTGTACGTAGAGCAGCTAAATGGGCCTGTAGAGCCTTATCATTACATTCCTTTATCCTACTTTCCGTAAAAGACTTCCCGAACATACCACCAAATTTTTTAATATTCTTAATATCTTTCTCTGAACAAGTTTTTGAAGGAAGTCCATTTATATTGTTTATTGTTTCAGCGAAAGACATTTTTATAATAAGTATATAATATTATTATATATATACCTTAACAATTTGGAATAATAAAAAAATAAAAAGGAAATTATTTTTTATTTCCTCGAATACCGTAGTATCCATCGATACCCATACCGCCTGGTAAACTGTTTTCACCTCTCCTACCTTGGTCACCTTGAACACCCCGTGTTCCTCTAATTCCATTTCCTGCCCCCCATAATCTAAATTTAAGTTGTATATTTGTTAAATTTCCTTCTCTGTACATTTTCGGAACATCCCCACTTTTAAGGTCGAACATTATTTTATCATCACAACTAAATGAAATGCGATACCGTTTTTCTAAATCGTCTACTAACTTTTCTAAAATTTCGATTTCGTTGGCTTGCCTAGATATACTATCATTTAATGCGTTAACGCGGCCACTTACATTTGAAGGCATAATAGGAGGTGGGCATTTCAAATCTTTCATGCGTTGAATGATAGCAGGAGGCATATCCTTTGGAGGTTCTACAGTAAAATAATTGGCCATTGTATACAATATATTATACTATATTGTATAAAATTCTTATGGAATCTGATAATTAGTACCGCCTGTAAATCCTATTACACCTTTATTTCCGACGGGACCTATATCACCTGTATCACCTGTATCACCTGTATCACCTGTATCACCTGGAAAAGGAGGAGGAAATGAGAAATTAAGCTTTATATTATGAGGAAAACTCCCCCCTACTCGAACGTTTGAAGGAATATGTTGTAATGTTTCTTCAACAAATCCTACATCCATTCTAAATGCTTCTATATGTTCTTTTAATTCATTGTATTGTTGTTCAACCAAATCAATATCCCGATTAATATTATCATAATCTAATCTATTCTCTGTTAAATAAATGCTATATCCATTTAATTGTATTGACGGAGAATATGGATAATTAACTAAAGGTGAAAGGGGTTCGACAATATTATTTCTAGCTAAATATATCAGACAAATAGTGACTATTAATATAATAAAGTAATTAATCATTGTATAGTAATTACTTCGATTAAAGTTTTCACCATTGTTTATTAACAACTATTATTTAACATCTTTTCCCCAAGGTCCCTGTTCACCTTGCTTACCGTCTTTGCCGATTATTCCAATATCTCCAGTAGGACCCTTTTCGCCTTTCAAACCAGGAAGTCCCTTTTGTCCTCTAGGTAAAATCGCATTTATTACCCATTTAGCAGAAGGTTCTTTTTCATTTGTAATTGTATTTAATGTTTCTGTGTCGATAGATTGTTCAATTGAAATACCAATTTTATTTATGTCGTCTGTCTGTGTAACTTCACCTATAGTGATGTTATTTAAACTTCTCGGTAAAACCCGATTTATGTCTTGTATAATTGTACGACATTCATTTATTTGAGATTCAACATCTCTTAATTTCGAATCAGTAGTATTATCTGTTATTTCTCCAGTAGTTGCTTTATTATCCATATATACGTCACCTTCATTTGTGTCTTCTGCGGCTGGGTCTAATCCTTCAGTTACAACCGAATAATTGTAATAAAATAAAACAATGATAACAATTGCTAAAATAAATAAATACATGATACGTGATTGATAGTTCATATTCGTTATATATATTACAATAATATATATAAAAATAAGTATATATCTTATTCTAAATGGGAGATAAATCAACCATACTCAAAACATTCAACTTGCAATTTTTTAATTTCCTAGATGATGTAATTAAGGTGTTTCCTGATAAAGATGAGATAAAAATTGGGAGAAAATCTTTCGAAACAATTAAGCGAGCAAATCCGACAATTATTATAAAAATATGGCTTTCTCATATTTACAGTATGTATCGCGAAAGTATCGATAATGGAGATATTGATTATTTTGTTAAAAAGGATTATGGACAAGACTTACAGGGTCTAGCAAATAATGGTGAAGTGTTGCGAATTATTAATACACTTCGAGAGCCAATTGGTGAGATGGACGATGTGAATAAAAAGCATACTAGTAAGTATCTATTGATTTTAAGTAAACTATCGGAAGCATATAACGGTATGTAATTCAAATATAATGAGTATTTCTAATGATTATATTTAGCAGGTATAAAATGCTAAATATAATAAGCCTCCTCCGAGGATTGAACTCGGGACCTTCAGTTTACAAGACTGACGCTCTACCACTAAGCCAAAGAGGCAATTTTAAATAATAAACGGTGTAATATGGAAATTATTACAAAAAGTTTATAATATTATTAGCTGTATCATTGCATGTTTTATGTAATAAATCATTTTTTATTCTATCTTTCATTATGTTTATATAATTTTCAACAACATTTTCCAATAAGTTTAATTCATGTCGGGATGTATTAATTGAATTCATTTCAGCCCAGTTCGCAGGTCCTCCCATTTCGTTAAATCGTTTAACCCCTATCTCTCTGGCTTCCGATATTTTTTCCAATGATATTAATTCACTCGGGTTCATTTGGAGTTGACCTCCCAACCAATAACTACCATTAGCCCAACTTGTCTTTGTTTTATCAAATATGATATTTAATATACTCCAATCCACATTATTCATTAAAATAGTTTCATTATCGTTTATTGGTTTGAATTCTATCAATTCTAGTAAACTTACTTCATTGATGGACATACATTAATAGAACACTTTGTATTTATATTGTTTATACAATAATTTTGGTGGATCGATTTTCACTAAATAAGTCGTATAATAATTCAGTTGGGTGTTTTTGAATTAAAAAATCAAAGACCGTTTTTTTCGTAATGCGCATTTTTGAACGGATATTTGGTATGTAAATGTCTCGATGGATTTGTATAATATATTTATCGAAACGTTCCTCTATTTGAACGCCATTTTTCCATACATATTTCATTAAATATGCCGAGTGGATATTTTCGATAAATTCACTAAAATGTTCTTTAAATACACGAAAATATTTTTTCGAATGAGGGAATCGTTGTAAGAATTCGTTTAACATATTTGAACGTCGCAAACATAAATAGTGAAATAAAAGTGGGGAACTCATTGTTTTAATGCGTAGTTTTTCAAGGTATTTCGCATTGTAAAACTTACATCGTTCACCGGATGGTAAATGTGTCGCCACATATCCACCATTTACTCCATGATCGCTATCAAAATGGATTAATTTATTTGGTTCTAATGTATCCCACGAAGGAAATGACTTCGTTTTTGGGAATAATATACATGTGTCTTTAAATTCGACCCAATCTTCGAATATATGAGGGGGTATACTGACCACACGATGTATATTTGATGTGATATCAAATACATTGGTGAGGTATAAATAAGGCTGTGTAATAGGATGTGCGATGGGATTGTCTGGATGAAGAAATACAAACGTATATGAATTATTTTTTGGAAATCCATTTATAATCGGATTATTATAGACATTATTTGTCTCACTTAAACGGTCTCTTGTAAAAGCGTCGATAAACATTTCTCTCACGGTTTTTATGGTTTTTTGTTTTAATCTACTATTCATTAACTTATAATTCCCACCAATGGAATTTTTGGTGGCGATTTCCCATTGGTTAACACGATAGTCGTAAAAAAGATGTATCATTGTACCATCGATATACTCATTGATATAAATATCATCATCATTCATTTCATATTTGTTACAAAAATATTCTTTTAATACCGATTTCTGTGGACTGAATGATAATAACGTATTTTCTGGATGTGAAAATATTACAGAACGATATAACGTCAAATTCTCACACGCATCATTACATATATATTTAGGGTCGTATGATTTTATAGCATAATGAATATTGTTATGGAGATATACATTATTCAATATTTTGCTGTTATTTTTATGGTTTAATGAATAGGACGCATATTGTGTATCCATTTTTAGTAATTATAAAAAGATAATACGATTAATGTTTAATAGGTTTGAACAACGTAATTAAATATATTTGATAGTATATTGATGATATGAGCGAAAAATCATATAGTATTTTCGAATTAGAGCCATTATTTGAATTTTTAAATGGGGAATTAAAACCCAAGGAAAATGCGAAAAAAGAAAGGGGTGAAGTTTTTACACCATTTTCTATTGTAAATGATATGTTGGATAGATTAGACGAATCCTATAAAAAAATACACAACAAAAGCATATTTACAGAAAAACATTTAAAATGGTTCGACCCTGCATCAGGTATTGGTAATTTCCCAGTTATCATTTATCAGAGATTGATGTTGGGTCTAGATAACGATTTTCCAGACAATGAAACAAGAAGGCGTCATATCCTACAAAATATGATTTATTCATCCGAATTGTCTCCCCAAAACATAACTACCTATAAATCTATCTTTTGTAGCGAGCAGTATAAATTAAATTTATATCAAGGGGATTCCCTTGTGATGGATGTGAAAGATGCCTTTAGATTATCTGAAGATTTCAATGGTTTTGATATAGTCATCGGTAATCCACCTTATAATGAAGATGGAACGAAACATTTGGGGAATAAAAACATTTATGTGTACTTTTCGAAAAAAGCCTTTGAATTATGGTTGAAAAAATCTGGATTTTTAGCGTATATTCATCCACCTACATATAGAATACCAAACCATAAAATACAACATACCAAAACCAATTTAAATGAGATATATACGGGTAAAAATATTTTATGTATAAAAATGTATTCCATACCCGAGACGCTGAAATTAATGTATGTTATGATAAATGTTGATTTTATTATTCTACAAAACGATGATTGGTGTAACGGTATAACACATATTATTGATATAGATAAGAATGAATATAAAATATCTGTAAAACCCAATGATTTTATACCGAATTATGGTTTAGATATAATGGAAAAGATCCGAATAAAAAGCCAATTGGGAACAAATGAATTAATATTAGACAGTCAACTTCACGCTCAAAAGACGCGAGGAACGACTTATAAAAACGTTCACGGAATTACTAGAAAGGGGATTAAGATATGTATGTCGGATGAACCATATAAACATTTAGAAAAACGCAAGTTGATTATAAATGGGATAGGTAGTTATAATTATGTCTTTTATGATGAGGCAGGGGAATATGGTATAACACAATCTCCCATGACTATTCTTGAACCAAGTGAAAATACATTGCGATTTATTCAGTCTCCCCTATTCCATTTCATAACAAATGCTACAAAAATCATAGGTAACAATCTAAATAAAAAGACATCGTTATTTTTACCAATAATACCAACAGACACTATTATTACAACAAATGACGAATTGTATGATTATTTTGAATTTACACCAAAAGAAGTCGATATGATAAAATGTTTTAAAATACCAGAATATATAAGTATATTCTTATCTAAAACGGGTAAAAATAGTTTAGACGAAATGATATAACATTGGTAACTAAAAAAAAAGAATGTTTAATAAAATAGATTTAATCATGAAAACTATTGAAATGAAATTTGTGTAGTTATTATATAATGTCCAATATAGAAACAGATAATATGGAAAAAGAATCATATGTGAATTGTAATTTAGAATTAGGTGATATTATTGAGATTGAATCCAGTGATAATACCGAACTTCACGAAAAAATGTTTTATATTTTATACATTGACGATTATAAAACGATTTTAACACACATCGATACCAATGATAAATATACATTAACATTTGACGAAGATGGAAACATTAAAGATGAAAGTATCGAATCAATTAAGATATTAAGTAGGAGTGAAGATAAAGGATATGCATTACAAAATGGATTATCTCCCAAAACATGGGTAGATCTCCATTTTGGAGGTGAAACACCTGTTATTATTACAGGCGAAATAACTAATTTAGAAGAAGATATGATTGAAATTACCACATTCCCTGATTTAGATGTTATTTACATCGATTTTGGATATAAGGGAATTCCTGAACATTTACCTATTGAAAAAATAGTACTAAGGTCGAAACCTTCATCATTACAAAAGATAGAGTCTATTATTGGTGTGAAAGAACAACTCCCAGACGGTGTATCATTTGATCCAGAATTTATACAAGGTAACGATGATAGTCGAATCGAATATCAACCCAATGGCGAATTTGATATAACATTGCCGCAAGATGTCGAGTCCGACAAAACATTAAAGGAAGAATTACACGTTTTATATAATTCGGCAAATCAGATCGCGTATGGAAAAGATTTGGACGATATTGTATCGGAAACTGAAATACCTGAACATAAAAGACGAAATGGAATAGAAACACAAGTAAATGATATGTTGGATGTTTTCTTATCTGAAATACCTGAATTTGACCGAACGCATCGAACTATGGATAATATACATCATTTAATACAGCGATTTAAAGAACTTCGAACGAAATTTTCAAAATTCGATGAACATAACAACATATATGATGTGAAATCGAATGGTCGTTTACATAAACCATTAGTTAATAATATTCTGAATCTAGATAAACAATTAAAATGGGTGTTACCAGTTGTGACTTTAAAAAAGAAAATTTATCTAGAAGATAAAAATACTGAATCGGATGGATTCAGAGACGTATCCAAGTATAATATTTCAGATGAAATTGTAAGTGATGCTACTCTTCAGGAAGATTATTATAAAAACAGGCTTCAACGTAATGATGAGAGTCTCTATGTAAAATATCATCAATCCGCAAATGCGTTTACAAAACCATTTCTAGCCCCAGATGAGAATGAGATGTATTTAAGTCCCGAAAATGAAGTGAATACTGCGATTGAATCGATTGTAGATAATTTGGAAAATTTCAATAGTACTGTTATTGGTAGACATGATGATATGGTGAATTACATGAGACGCAAATACGTAATTCAACGATATAATTTAGGTGACTCTTATTTGGAGCCTGAAATATCAAAGGCCGGTAAAAAGGTTTACACGCGTTCAAATATGAATAATAATGAGAAGGTTACAGTGAAATCGGTAATGTTATTACCAAAACCGGTAATCGAATTTTCCGCGGTTCACTTACCTGGAACGAATATTTTAAAGAAATCAACGCTAGGTGAAAACTATATGTACCTGTTTAAATTATTAAATCGAAAGCATACGATCGATAATAATATGATTGAGAATTTTGACGAAGAAATGGACCAAAAGTTTTGGGAAATTCCTATGAAAGACCGCAGTTTTTATAAAAATTCGCAAAATTATATATTGGCCGAATCAATTGAACAGAATCCAGATAGATTCCGTAAATACCTCCAGACAATTATTCCAGATACACAAAACATTGTTCGTTTATTCGACAATATTTATGATGAAAAACATCATAATTCTATGTTGAGTCTACATAGTGCGGTGAAAAAATTAGAACCGTTTATGGTCTACATGGATGATATAAATTACAGTCAATATAACGCACTGCGTTATTTTATTAAAACCAAGCGCACCAAATATTTGTCCGATTTATCTACATCACGTGATGATTATAGACGTATTGTAACAACTGACCATTCAAATAGTATACCTTATCCCAATCGTGTTGAAAGTCTATTTAATGAGAAAAAGAGCATGGTTTCGGTTTTATTAGAGTTGTATCAGTTGATTGAATATAAATCGTCTAATGTGAGTTCATATACTTCAACCGCTGAATGGTTAAAACGGATGTATTCGTCTGATAATTCCGAATTATTCGGCAGTTTAATACGTCTAATGATGATTTCTCTCATTACACCAGAGAATATTTCAGACGCGTTGAAGATTAAGGCAGATGAAAGTGAGGATTTATCCAAATACGATAAAATAAAGGCATCGGATTGTTCTAGACGCGTTCTTGTTAAAAAATACAACTTAATGAAAGACTTACAAAAAGATAATGGTACGGATGTATTTTATGATAAAGATTTCGATGATACACCCTATGATATTATGAAAAAGTACAAGGATGAGGTCTCCAAATACTCAAATGAGGACCTAAAAGACTTTTTAGAAGAGGTTCTAATACAAAAACACGATTGTCCTCCGAAAATGGCCCCCGAAATGGCCGAGAATTTAATCCAGGGAAGTAAATTTGTGAGAGATGGTGAATACGCTATGTTGGAATTACTACCCCATTTAAAGGAAAAGAGTGATACGGAATTTTCAGATAAGGAAAAGGAGTCAATCGTAGATGAAGCAAATATTTTGAAAAAGACACTCTATTATAAACGTGTAAATAATCAGTGGATACAAGATGAAAGTGTTGATGAGAATGTTTTTATAGATAGTAATACCCTGTTCTGTAATATGAGTAAGATTTGTTTTAGAGATACCAATAAAAAGGTGTGCGAGAATTTAAATGATACCGAAAAACGGTTGAAAATAACCCAGCGCAAACAATTAATTAACGAATTTGATGAACGATATGAAGAGTCATATGAAGGATTAGAAGAAAGACTTCAAAAGGCGGCGGACAAATTACGCAAAATGTTAATGAGCAAAAAACGTCTGACCGAAGTTCAACATAGTCGATATAATGATTATGCGTTCCAAATGGGAAGATTTGTGAAAGAGAACGATACTATAAAATCACCCCATCTTTCTCATATGGAAGATGTTCTTGGACAATCTGATTTTATAAGAAAACAACACGATATTTTGAAATTTGCTGAATTATATTGCCGTGATCCAATGGTGGCTGAATTAGGAGACAGTCCCTATTATTTATATTGTGTTGATACAAACAAACCTCTCTTACCCTCCTCTCTATTTAAACTCGCCCAAGCGTTTGTATCAACCGACGATTACATGGGAAAGTTGAGCGAAATCTGTAGAAAACAGGGTAGAATTAATGGCGATGTAATCGAAGACGAATATACGGGTCGCGAATTAAGAAAAATTGACTTTGTTGGAGAAGATGGTTTCGATGAACAAGGCTTTCGTATGGTTACAAATGAGGTTATCGAAAAAGATGTATTAGAAACGACTGTGACTGCTCAAAAACAACGCAAATTAATGAAAGACCGTGTATTTGATAATGCGGATACAGAGTTGATTTTTAAACTGTATCGCACAATCGTTGGTCATATTGGTATAAAAACCGACACAATAGAGGAATTTGTTTTAAGACATAGTGTAGAATTCATTAATGACCCGAATGTGATAAAGAGTGAACGCATTTATAAACTGGACGCAATAAAAATAATGGAAGAGAAAAAAAAACGTGTCCCTCCATATGAGATATATCGAAATAAGTTGATTATTTTAATTGTTACAAGCATTATTTTGGTAGGTATTCAGACAGCGATTCCTTCTTTTAAAATACAAAAGACTTTTCCTGGATGTGTTCAGTCTTTTAAAGGATTTCCTGAAAGTGCCGAAGAAACGGGTGGAATCGATTATCTTGTTTGTATATTAAATACACTCAAGGACAAGAGTAGTAAGCCGTGGAATTCCATTAAACCTTTACCTATCGAAATATTAAAACAACAACTTATTCAGATTATCGACCAATTAATTAAGCCGAGAGGAGACATTATGGATCTGTATACGAAAAAGAGTGAATATATGCGTGAACATCCAGATTATGATATTCCCAAAGAACACGGTATTCAAAAATGGCTTCACTTCATGCCTCCTGTTGTAGATTTCTCTATTGAGAAACAATTAAAAGGTCTTCCCTCTGATTATAAGACAGATTTGTTAGAAATGATAAAGACCGGGAATCAATCCCAACAAAAACAATTGGATATGTTTAAAACAAAATCGGTATTATTTTCGTATGGTGTGATTGAGAATGTGAACCGTGTTATACGAGACCGAGGTTTGTTATTGAAAACCGCGTCAGGTGTATATTTTACAGAAAACGCGTGTTGTAATGATAAAATGACCAACACTGCGATGGACTATTTTATCGATGATAATAAGGAATTACTTGTTTATCTTAAAATGGTGAAGGGATGGGGGGAAGTCATCGAAAATGTGAAGCAATATAGCAGAGCCCCCTTTATTTTTGACCCGAGAAGGAGTGGACTTACCTATACAACTGATGAGCAAACTGAACATTTCGAAAAAAATATTTACATAGCATTTATTCGGTATTGTAATTTAGATAGTGATATACCTATTCCCGAAGATCTACACGGATTAATGAGTGAGAAAATGCACGATTATCCTGTGAAGTCATCATTAATGGAAAAGATCGACTTTTTGAAACAAAATGGGAAGCGACTTAATAATGGTAATTTGCTACAACTCATGAATATTGTGAATAAACGTAATTTAGTTGATACAAAACAAGATGTTACCAAAGGAACTCGTGTTTCCGGATTACAGGATTTACTCGCATTTGCTAAAACTAAATACGCAGACAATGAAGATGCTGTATTATGTGATAAATTCTGTGAACTTATGGAGGGTGTCTTGGACACTTATAATCCAAAGACACTAGTAGCAGAAGATAGTGACGCAACGTACAAGTTAAATAATTGGTTAACACACGCCAATAGTAATCTTTTGGAAAGAATTACGGATTTTATTAGTAAAACAAGCAACTTAAATAGACGTAAAATGGGCCAATTTGAAGAACAGTTGGCGAATATACATATATGGAATATGGATTCAACATATGAATATGGTAAAGGGAAGTCTATGAAAGACGAGACAAATATGTATTCGATTATTCAATTTATGAAACAATCCGTGTTTTTTATGAGCCGCGTATATCCCGAAATGATTATCAACCAGCATACTATGAGTGATAAATCCCATAAACATTGGGGATTTGCTCAACCGCATAATATGGATGTATCAAACTTCATACAATCTTATTATAAAGAGTTGTCTCAATTCAAAAAAGATGAATCTATCAGCTCTCTCTTGAAATATGTCCAAGAAACACTTATTCATGTCCATCAATTCTTGGATTTAATTCCAGCATTCCTACCAATTCATCGTGGTCCTCAAGGAGAACTTCCTGCACAAAGTTATTATTCCCTTTTTTCAAAGCGCACTCTTTATATGATACATAGTTATATTTGGTATTCAGTAATTTATGAATTTATAAAGGCAACCGATAATGAGGAATTGTTACAATTAAGTGCGACTGATAAAAATAAAATACGTCGTGAGAGAATACAAGAGGAACACGAACGTATAATTGGTACATCTACCGAAATCTTGGGCAGGGATCCCGTCGATGAATATGACGACTTATTAGAAATAGAAATTCAGGTTGGTAATAAGGACGCACTACATAAACAAATCGGAAACTTACTCGTGATATTTATTAATATGGATATTAGCAATAAAAAGGCATTCGATCTTTCATATAGAGACATCGAAAAACGCATCACACGTTCGAAATTAAACGAGAAAAAAATGATTACTGACTTTTTGAAAAACATCGATGATGACGAGAGACGCGTTGAAGATACTCAAAAGATGTTGAAATTGGGACGTTGGAATGTGGGGTTAAAGAAGGGTTTAGTTGAATATAACAAGGAACGTTATACAGAAGAACGTAATCAACTATTTGACCAACTAGCGAACAATGCTGATTATGATATGAATGATATTGTAATTCAAAAGGATGTAGCTGAATTAGAGGCAGAAGAAGTCCAAGATGCGGATCAGTTCTATGATGATGAAGCAAATGATTTAAGAGGATATGCGGGTGCGGACGGTGATGGACAATATTACGAGGAAGATATGGAAGATGATTTTGGGGAAGATTAAACTCTTATATATATATTATAATGCTAATTCCATTTGAAGTAATCACAAAAAAATATAATATGTCTATAAATGGTATATTACATATAGGTGCCCATAATTGCGAAGAACTTGATGCTTATCAAAAATATGGTTTAAAAAATGATCAGATTATCTGGGTCGAAGCAAACCCAGATTTAGTAAAATCAAATATCATGTTAGATAACACTCGAATCATTAAAAATTTTATTTGCTGCGACCGCGCTGAAGGAACAACCAAATTAAATATATCGAATAATGGACAATCATCGTCTATATTGGAACTTGGTACACATAAATATGGATATCCATCGATACGTTATGTAAGCGAAGTTGAAGTAAGAAACAATCGAATAGATAAAATGTATGTAGAAGACAATATACCTAATAACTTTGCGAATTTTTTAAATATAGATATTCAAGGGGCTGAATTACTAGCATTAAAGGGAATGGGTGAACTATTACATCATTTCGATTATGCTTATATTGAAGTAAACCATGACTATGTTTATAAAAAATGTGCATTAGTGAATGAGGTAGACGAATATTTACTACGATTTAATTTTAAACGGGTTGAGACATTATGGACAAACAAAAAATGGGGCGACGCATTATATATCAAACAAAAATAGTTGAGATATATTTGAAATGGAACTTTTTACACCTTTTCTCATTTCAAACGCCGATTATTAATATATAAACCTATATTAATAATGGTTAAAAGTAAAACTCTTAAAAATAAAAGTAGTGTAGCTATTTTTATTAAATTAGCAAAAAAATATGGAGTTACGCAAAGTGGTTCAAAAAAACAAATAGCTGAACGTCTTAGTGGTTTAAGGGGGTCTTATTTATCTAAAACCGAAAAAAAAATGATATTACCTTATTTATCTAATAATGTAAATAAGCGCGTATTATTAAAACATACAACCCGTAAAAAATTACCAAAATAAATAATAATT
>Ga0257121_1000698_pt1 | contig 27333 bp, 36 predicted proteins | sample SI106_100metaG_FD_190180 | JGI IMG/M metagenome (GOLD analysis project Ga0257121, IMG submission 190180) | Marine microbial communities from Saanich Inlet, British Columbia, Canada - SI106_100 | ecosystem: Environmental > Aquatic > Marine > Inlet | place: Canada: British Columbia | collected...
TGGCAAAGGTGGCAGCCTCTATTAAGGAGTATGGGTTCAGGCAGCCTATCGTAGTGGACTCCGAAATGGTCGTGGTAGCGGGGCATACAAGGCTTGCAGCAGCTTGGCAATTAAAACTTGGGAAAGTACCCGTGCATATTGCGGATAACTTGACCGATGCACAAATCCAAGCATACCGGATTATGGATAACCGCTCCCATGAAGAAGCGGAGTGGGATGACGAATTACTTGGCATTGAGCTTGCGGATTTAAGCGACCAAGACTTTGACCTAGAGCTTACGGGCTTTTCCGCAGCCGAGATTGAACAGTTAATGAACGACAAGTCTTTAGCCGGGGAGCTTGAGGGTGAGGACGATGCCCCGGAACTCCCGGCAGAGCCAACATCGAAGCGTGGCGAGATTTACCAGTTGGGAGAGCATCGATTGATGTGCGGGGACTCGACAAGCGAGGGGGATGTTGCCTTGCTGATGAACGGTCAAAAAGCGGACATGGTATTCACCGACCCGCCTTACAACGTTAACTACTCTGGCAGGGGGAATAATAATCTTGGGAAGATAGAGAATGATGATTTATCAGGTGAGGCTTTTGATGTTTTTTTAACGCAAACTTTTTTTAATTACTTAAATTTTATGAAGGCACTTGGTTGCATCTATGTCTGCCATCCCGACTCTGCGTCTGCCCCAAAACTAGCGTTTGAAAAGGCGTTTGCTGAACACTTTAAAAAGTCCTCAACGATAATTTGGGTAAAGCAATCGGGTGGTATGGGTTGGCAAGATTACCGGGTGCAGCATGAGCCAATTTTATACGGTTGGAAAGAAGGTCAGGGCAAGCATTGGTTTTGCGGAGATAGAACCAAAACAACGGTTTGGAATATTAGTAGGGATGCAGCAACGTCCTACAAGCACCCAACCCAAAAGCCTGTCGCTCTGGCGCAAGAGGCAATACTAAATAGCAGCAAGGGTGACGATATTGTCATGGATTTATTCGGTGGCTCCGGGTCTACCTTAGTCGCAGCCGAGAAGCTAAATCGCAAGTGCTACACGATGGAATTAGAACCAGGTTATTGCGATGTGATTATTGAGCGTTACGAAAAGTTGTTCGAGCGTAAAGCGGAGAAGCTGAATGCCTAAAGTAACTTATCCCATAGACACGATTTGCAAGATGCTAGACCTGACTGATAGGCGGGTGCAGCAATTAGCTAAAGAGGGAGTGCTTCCTAAAACAGAGAAGGGGAAGTATGACCTAGTCGGGTGCGTTAGGGGTTATGTCCATTATTTAAGGGACAGGGCATTGGGCAAAGACTCCGACCTTGATGGTTATCAATGGCGGGATCGAAAGTTAAAAGCCGAGGCATTAATGGCTGAGATGGAACTCAACGAGATGAGGGAAAGTCTTATCCGGGTTGAGAAGGTTGAAAACTATTTAGACAAATTGTTTACGGCTATCAAGCAGCATATTTTAGCAATGCCGACCAAGGTTGCTCCAATGGTTTTAGCCGAGGAAGCGGTAGAAGGGGTTGAGCTTGTGCTTCAAGGGGAAGCGCATGACATTTTAAACTTAATTGCAGATTATGAAATCAGCGACGATCCAGATGACGGAGACTCAGATCATTCGGAATCTGATACAGAAATCTCAGGGGAAAGCAAGACCTCCGAAGAAACTAACGGTAACGGAGTGGGCGAGTAGGTATCGTTGGCTCAGTTCTGAGGCTAGTTCCGAATCGGGGAAGTTTAATACTCTGAGAGCTTATTTCCAGAAGGGTTGGATGGATGCTTTTAGCGACCCCAAGGTGAAAGAGGTTGTCCTTATGGCATCGAGCCAAGTTGGTAAGACTGAATCTTTCGTTAACAACGTCATAGGATTTTATGTTCACCAAGACCCCGCTCCTATCTTGATGGTGCAGCCGAGCCTATCGATGGCACAAACTTGGTCAAAAGACAGATTCGCCCCCATGATACGGGACAGCAAAGCCCTGAAAGGTTTGATAAGAGAGCCGAGGGCAAAGAATTCAGAGAACACGATTCTCGCTAAGAGTTTTCCGGGTGGACGGTTAACGGTTATCGGTGCGAACTCTCCCGCATCGTTAGCATCCAGACCGATCCGGGTTGTTTTATTAGATGAGCCTGATCGATACCCACCATCTGCGGGAACGGAAGGTGATCCGGTAAATCTAGCAAGGAAACGAACGACTACATTCTGGAACCGTAAAATTGGAACGTGCGGGACACCTACGGTCAAAGGATCGTCAAGGATTGAGGCTGCTTATCTGGAATCAGATCAGCGAAGGTATTTAGTCCCATGTCCTCATTGCGAAACTTACCAGATTTTAAAATGGGCTAACTGTAGGTGGGACGAAGGGAAGCCAGATACCGCTCACATGGTTTGTGAAAGTTGCGACCAGGATATACAGGAACGAGATAAGGGACGAATGATTATAAAGGGTCGATGGAAGGCAGAGCAACCTTTCCGGGGCATAGCGGGTTTTCATTTAAATGAATTATACAGCCCTTGGGTTAAGTGGTCAGAAATGGTTGCCAAGTTCTTAGAGGCTAAAAAATACCCGGAGACTTTAAAGGTCTGGATTAACACAAGCCTTGGGGAAAGTTGGGAAGAGGAAGGGAACACTCACGATGAAAATCAATTAATGGCAAGGCGGGAGATGTATCCAGAGAATCATTTACCCGAAGGCATCCTTGCAATAACCACCGCAGTTGATGTTCAAGCGGATCGATTAGAGCTTGAATTTAGAGGGTGGGGTATAGGTGAGGAGACTTGGGGAATCGATTATGTGGTGATCCCCGGAAACCCCGCATCTATTGAACTATGGGAATCCCTAGACCAACACATTTCGAGGGAATTTAAAACGGTGGATGGAATAATTTTAAAGTCTGCCTGTACGGTAGTCGATTCAGGCGCATTTACTCAACACGTTTATGAGTACGGTCGCAAACACCAACCGGGAAGGGTTTACCCGATCAAGGGGGCATCTTCCAGAGGGTTGCCGATTATATCCAAACGCTCTCAGGATAAAAAGACCGGGGCAATATTTTATGTATTAGGCACGGACACAATTAAAGACACGGTTTTTGGACGTTTGGGGGTTGAGGATAAGGGAGCGGGTTACTGCCATTTCCCTTTAACTTACGGGGCAGAGTATTTCGATATGTTAACCGCAGAGCATTGTGTCACAAGATTTAATAAAGGCATCCCAAGGCGTGAGTGGGTAATGAAGAAAAACAAGAAACGCAACGAGGCACTCGATATTTTCGGATACAACTTTGCAGCTTTAAAAATACTCAACCCGAATTTTGAGGGGATTGTTAAAACACTTCAAGACCGGGCAAAAGGGATTGAAACAAAACCAAGACAAACTAGACCCCGGAAGAATTTCAAAGGGGCAAACAATTTTGTTAGAGGATTCAGATAATGGCTTTTGATGTACCTGATCCAAATACTCCCCCGGAATCGGAACCCTTAAAGTTTCATGCCGGGGAAACGGTGAAATGGAAGCGGACGGACTTATCAGATTTTCCCGCATCGACTTACACGCTTTATTACACTCTGGTTAAAGACGGGACAAGAATAATTTTTAACTCCTCACAAGACGGAAGCACCGAAAATCATGCGGTGACTTTAGCGCATGGGACAACGGCAGCATACACGGTCGGTGTTTATAATTGGTCGGTTGAGGCGAGAAGTTCTTCTGAGGTTTACATAGTCGATAAAGGGGTGATGGAAATCCTGACCGATTATGCGGAGCAATCTTCCGGGGCAGACGAAAGATCGGTCGCTAAAAAAATGGTCGATGCTTACGAGTCCTTATTTGCAAACCAGATTACCAACAAAACGATTGAGCAATTAAGTTATTCAATAGCCGGGAGGTCGATCAGCAAACTCTCAGCGGAGCAAATCAGGATGGAATATTTGAGATGGAAACGAATTTATGAATCGGAATTAGACAATGAGCGGATTAATAACGGTCTTGGAACTCGCAAGCGTATCTTGACGAGGTTTTGCTAAATGAAATTATTTGATTTTTTTAAAAGGAATAAAAAGCCGACTCGCAGACGTTCTTACGAAGCGGGAGCGATTAACCGCTTGTTAAACAATTGGACAACTACCCCCAAGACTGCGGACGAAGCAATAAAAGGCAACCTACGCAACATGAGGGCGAGATCAAGGGACTTGTCACGCAATAACGATTATGCCCGCAAGTATGGCGAAATGGTTAAGACGAATGTTATTGGCACAAACGGGATTGTTATGCAGAGCAAGGCAAAGCGACCTGATGGGACTTTTGACAAGCTAGATAATGAGTCGATTGAAAAAGCGTGGAAGCTATGGGGACGAAAACCTAATTGTTCAGCCAATGGCAAGCTCTCATGGATCGATATGCAAAGGTGCGTGGTTGAAACGGTGGCAAGGGATGGGGAAATTCTTATCAGGAAAATTCGAGGGGCTGATAACCCTTTCGGGTATGCGCTGCAATTAATTGAGTGCGACCACTTGGATGAGGATTTAAACAAGGATTTGCAAGGCGGGAACCGTATCAAGATGGGGGTCGAGATAAACCAATGGGAGAAGCCTGTTAATTATTGGTTGCTGCAAAATCATCCGGGCGAAAACACGACCTCTCTTTTCGGGAAACATTACAACAAAATCCCGGCTAAAGACATTATACATTTATTCGTAACAAACCGACCCGGACAAACCAGAGGAGTCCCTTGGGTTGCCTCTGCTATGACCAGATTGCACCAACTGGGCGAATATGAAGAAGCGGAAGTGGTAGCAGCCCGTGTATCGGCTTGCAAGATGGGATTTTTTAAGCCTGATTCGGGGGGCGAGGGATATATCGGGGACGATGTAGATTCTATGGGGAACACGGTATCGGAAGCTGCACCCGGAACGATGGAGCTTTTACCTCCGGGAATGGACTTCCAGAGTTTCGATCCTAACCATCCAAGCGGTAATTTTTCTCCGTTTGTTAAATCCACGCTCCGGGGAATCGCATCCGGGTTGAATGTTTCTTATAACTCACTCGCCTCTGACTTAGAGGGTGTAAATTTTTCAAGCATTAGGTCGGGTGTATTGGAAGAACGACAAAATTGGAGAATGGTTCAAAGTTGGTTGATAGAACATTTCCATCAAGACGTTTATTTAGAGTGGTTGCGGTTAGCGTTTATAAATGGGCAGCTTGGGTCTATTCCGCAGCAACGGTTTGATAAATTCTCAACCCCTAAATGGCAAGCAAGAGGGTGGGAATGGGTTGATCCATTAAAAGATGCCAAGGCTAACTTGCAAGAGATTCAGATGGGGACAAAATCCCGCTCCGATGTATTGGCTGAAAAGGGGAAAGATATTGAGGAAGTTTTTGACCAACTCAAAGCCGAGGCAGACATGGCAGAACGGGTTGGGATAGATATTAATCAAGTGAATCCACTCATAGAGGAAATGGCAAATGAACAAGACAATTGAGACCCGCACTCTCTACCGTCAAGCCGAGGTCGGTGAGATAGAGCAAGAGGAGCGGACGATAAATCTAGCATTCAGTTCTGAGGAGCCAGTGGAAAGGCGATTCGGAATGGAAGTCCTTGACCATGATCCCAAATCAATCAGGCTTGGTCGCTTGAGAGGTTCCGGGGCATTACTGGTCAATCATAACCCTGACGATTTAGTTGGGAAGGTTGAAAGTGTTGAGATAGCAGACCGTGTGGCACGGGCAAAGGTCAGGTTCGGAAAATCTGATCGGGCTAACGAGATATTTCAAGATGTTCAAGACGGTATCAGATCGGGAGTTTCGGTCGGGTATCAAATTCATAAACTAACGGAAGAGGGTGAAAAAGATTCCTCTGTATTTCGGGCAACCGATTGGGAACCGATGGAGATCAGTCTAGTAGCAATCCCGGCTGATTCAACGGTTGGCATAGGACGGTCGGAAGATGGGGAGGCTATCGAAACCTCTATCCAATATCTTGAAAGGGATATAAAAATGGCAGAAGAAATTAAAACGCCAGAGGCTCCCAAGGTTGATGTCGAAGCCGTAAAGAGTCAGGCACGTGATGCGGAAGTTAAGAGAATTCAGGAAGTCACAGCAATCGGTGAGCAGTTTGCTCAAGGTGATCTTGCTCGACAGATGGTTTCGTCTGGTCAGAGTGTTGATGTAATGCGTAAGGCAGTTTTAGAAAATATGCCTCAACCAAAACCAGAGGTTCAAACTCCTATCGATAACCTCGACATGGAGCCAAAAGAAAAAAGAGCTTATTCAATGTTTCGTGCTATCAACGCATCTGCATCAGGCAACTGGAGTAATGCGGGACTAGAGCGAGAGGCATCGGATGAGATTGCCAAGCGTTTAGGTAAAGAGCCAAGAGGCTTTTTTACACCTAGCGACATTGATTGGGGAAAAAGAGACCTGACAATTGGTAGTGCGACAGCGGGTGGAAACCTCAAGGGAACTGACTTCATGGCTTCCGACTTTGTTGATGCTTTACGTCCTCAATTGGTGCTTGCTTCTCTAGGGGCAAAAATGATGAATGGCTTACAAGGCGATGTTGCGATCCCGGCACTTAATGCCAAAACATCCACGTATTGGGTAGCCGAATCAGCAGCCCCCACGGAAGGCGCACCGACAGTACGGCAGATCACAATGTCCCCTTCCACAGTTGGAGCTTATGTTGATATAAGCAGAAAATTGTCGAAACAGAGCGACCCATCAGCCGAGAATCTATTCAGGAATGATATGGTTTCTCAGGTTGCCTCTGCAATTGATAGTGCGGGAATCCAAGGGTCTGGATCATCTAATCAGCCAACCGGGATTCTAAACACATCAGGAATCGGATCGGTAGCTATCGGAACAAATGGTGGCGCACCGACTTGGGGAAGTGTTGTTGATAATATTTCTCAAGTGGCAATCGATAATGCACTTGGTGGAAACCTTGCATTTTTGACGAATCCTCAAGTGGTTGGAAAACTCAGGCAGACCGCAAAAGGTTCGGGCGATAGCGTGATGATTATGAATGAGATGAACACCTTGATGGGTTATCAAGTTGCTCAAACCTCTAACGTGCCATCGACCTTGACTAAGGGTTCAACCTCTGGAAGTTGTTCAGCTTTGATATTCGGAAACTTTAACGACCTGATTATCGGTCAATGGGGTGGAACGGATGTTTTAGTTGATCCTTACACGGGTTCTTCTACAGGAACGATTCGAGTTGTAGTGTTCGCAGACATTGACATAGCAGTACGTCATGCTGAGAGCTTTAGTTCAACTCAGGATTACACTACCTGATAAGTTTACCGGGCAAGCGGGGGGTTTTTACCCCTCGCCCCTAGTTTTAGGGGGGTGCTAGCATATCAGTATCCCCGGAACAATGGCTCAGATCGGCATAGGTTAAGCCGAAATTTTAAATAAACGGGGAAATTATGAAAAAAATCAAAATAATGCGGAATATCTCAATCAAGGGCATTCACCACGCAGTCGGTAAAGTTGCAGAGGTGACCGAAGATGAGGCGCATAATTTAGTCGGCATGGGCAAGGCAGTTTATGACTCAGGCAAAGAAGAAGTTAAAAAGAAAAAGAAAAAATAAATGGCATTTACAGAAACACTAACTCAATTTTTTAATGACCGGGACTTTGCGGTTTCAGCGACCTTTACGGACGTTTCTGCCGGGACAAGTTCTACCGTTAAAGGAGTTTTTGATAATGAATCTGCGCTTATTGAAGTCGGTGAGGTCGAGATTGATGAGACCGCTCCTCGTTTTTATTGTGCGTATGCGGATGTTAGTTCTGCGGTGGAAGATGACACTCTTTTGGTTGATTCGGTCACCTATAAGATCGTGGGGTCGGTTATTAGAGATTCGTCAGGCAACGAGGCAACCTTAATCTTGAAGGATTCCTCATGACCGATCATGTAGCAAAGCAAGTTTTAGATGCAGTCGAGACAGCTTGCACCGGATTAACGACTACGGGGACGAAAGTTTACCGCTCCCGTGTTCATACGATGGTGGAAACTAATCTCCCGGCTCTTTTGATTTACGCACGGGATGATGTGATGGAAGAGGAAATGCTAGGGCTGCAAACGGACGGGAAAAAAGGTTTGCATTATCTTTTGACCGTCAGCATCGATGCCATCGAAAAGGATGCCTCTGAAACAACGGCAGAAAATAATTTATTCACTATCCGCAAGGAAGTCCAGACCGCTTTGGAAGCTGATCTTACTTTAGGCGGGAAGTGCAAAGACCTCTGGTTGGCAGAAGCGACCATTGAGGATCGAACCGGGTCTGGCGGGAGTCCCGTTTTAGCAATGCTAATGACTTGGCAGTTTAGGTATAGGGTCAAGCAAGGTGTACCGCAAACTGTTTTATCTTAGGGACAAAGTTGTACCTGATAGCACCAGGATTTTTTTTGAGAGGGAATTATGGGAAACAAATCTATAACAGTATATCCACCGGGGGGCGGGGAGCCAGTTCATGCTTTACCACATACCCTTGATTATTATTTAGAGAATGGGTGGACTCAAGAACCAAAGGCTAAACCAGAAAAGCCAAAGGCTAATGGAAAGACTGATCGAAAGGCTAAATGAGCTTTCCGGGGGGAATTTCTCCGGGACGGTCACGCTCTCATTTTATAAAGGGAGTCTTAGTAAAAAGATCAAACTTGAAGTAACAGAAAATTTAAAGCTAGACGAAAGTTTATTAGAGACAAAGGGAACCAACTCGAAAGAGAAGTCCTAAGTCAAAATTAATAATCTAGGAACCAACGAATTACTCGATGCCCTAGTTGTGCTTATGCACTAACGTGGGCTTTTTTTATGCCCAGAAAGGTAAGAGATGGCAAACCATAAAGGTTCGGAAGGAACCGTTCACGTTGGAACCGATGCTGTAGCAGAAATTAAAAGCTACTCATTCAACGAAACGGCAAACACGATTGACGATACAACAATCGGAGATGCAGCTAAAACAGTTAAAGCGGGAACGACTCAATTTTCTGGATCGGTGGACGTATTTTGGGACGAAGCTGATACCGCTCAAATCGCTATGACCGTTGGCAGCGAGATCACGATTAAATGGTATCCAGAGGGATCAACGACCGGGGATAAGTATTATACCGGAACCGCAGTCGTAACCAGTATAGACCGATCCTCAACGATTGATGGAATGGTCGAAGCGAGTTATGGAGTAACGGGCAACGGTGCATTAACTTTATCAACTGCGTGATTATTACTAACTAGAACCACCACAAACGTGAGGTCTAAATTATGAGCGAAAAAAACAAAGAGTTGATGGACAGGATCAAGGGGCATTTTAGTGAACGGGAAAGGGTGCATTTTTATGTTGAAGAATGGGAACAAGATATTTACATGAGCCATTTGTCTTTGCGGGAGCAAGATCAAATCCATAAAAGAGCCAAGGATTCTCCCTATCAACTCGCTGTATATGCCTTGATATTAAAAGCGGAAGATGAGCAAGGAGAAAAGTTGTTTTCTTTGGATAATAAAACGACTCTTTTGAACAATGTCAGTTTTCAGACGGTGGAAAAAATTATTGCTGCTATGTTTAGCCCGGAAGATGTATCTAACCCGGAAAAAAACTTATAGCGGATACGGATTTATTCGCCCGGTTTTATCTAGCCGAAAAATTGGGAAAAACAATGAGCGAAATTGTCGAAATAACCGTGTCCGAGTTCAATCATTGGATTGCATATTTTAAAATTCAAAATGAGAAGTATAAATAATGGCTAAAAAGATAAGTGAGGCTCAGTTAGTAGTATCCGGTAAGGATAACACTAAGGCTGCATTTAATTCAGTCCAAGGTCGGCTGAAACGGATGAAAGACGGTCTTTTATCGGTCAAAGGTGTAATGGCGGGAGTCACGGTTGCGGGTTTTGCAGCTATGGGCAAACGGGCATTAGATACCGCAGATGCGATTGGCAAGTTTTCTGATCGGGCGGGCATATCGACCAAAAGTCTACAAGAGATGCACCACGCTTTTGATTTGGCGGGGGTCTCGACTGAGGCAGTCGATCAGTCCTTGATCGTTTTTGGAAAAAGGCTAGGCAAAGCGAGAGATGGGATCGGAGCGTTAGCGGGCGGGTTAAAAAAAGGGCAACTCCAATTATTAGAAAATCTAAACGCAACCAAGTCAAACGAGGAAGCCCTTCAACTTATTTTCAAAGCGATGGGCAACGCAAAAGATCAAGCCGAAAAACTTGCGATTGCCGATGCTGCATTTGGTGGGGCGGGTCTAAAGATGACCTCTGCTTTTAACGATGGGACTCTTGCGTTTGAATCAGCCAGAAAAGAAGCGAATGAACTTGGCATGGTTATGACTGAATCCGGGGTCAGAAGTGCGGAAAAATTAAATGATATGTTTACACGTTTGGGGGGGTCTATATCCGGGCAGCTTAATCAATCATTTTTAGAGTTGGCTCCGTTATTACTTGAGCATAAGGATTCGTTTATCAAGATGGCAAAGGTTATTGGTGAAACACTTGTCGGTGCGGTCAAGATTGCCATCCCGGTTATTCAGACTATAGCCGAAGGCTTCCAGTTAGCCGGGACGGGGATTGCTACTGTCGCAACGGGGGTTGATACAGCAATAACGGGATTAGAGCGATTAGCAACCGAAGGCAAGGACTTTGTGAACCAGTTCGTTCAGGGTTTTGAGGCTCAATGGAACAAGGTTAAAGATAAGGTCGGGAATTTGATTCCCGGTTGGATGCGGAAATACTTGGAACAAAAATCACCCGCAGAATTAGGGTCGCTAGATTCTAAAAAATGGGGTGGGCAAGTGCCTATGTTGTTCGCAGAGGGAATTGAAGAAAATCTTCCTAGCGTTCAAAATGCAGCAAAAAATATGGGTGATTCAATGAGCGAAAACATTGGGGGTGCGGTTAACAACCTAACAACTGATTTCGGATCATTTGCCGATGGAGTTTTTAGTTCGATGCAACGGGGAGAAAGCGCATTGGATTCTTTCAAGAATGCTGCGGTCAACTCGCTCCAAGAGGTTCAAAACGAAATGTTAAGGACAGCCGTTTTCGATCCAATAAAAAAAGCCGGGAGTAGTTTCTTATCAGGGATAGGGAAAACAATTGGCTCTGCAATTGGTGGGAGTTTTTTCGGGGGAAGCTCCGGGGGTGGGGATATGTACGACTACGAGTTTGCGGGTGGCGGGTTTTTACCCTCTGGTAAAACCGCTTTAGTCGGTGAGCGAGGCGCAGAGCTATTCCGACCGAGTTCCGGTGGAACGGTTGTCCCTAATAATCAACTAGGTGGCGGGTCGGTAAATGTAACTCTTAATTTATCCACAGGAGTTCAATCTACAGTCAGAGCCGAGGTTATGGGCATGATGCCAATGATTTCGGCTAACGTGAAAAACGCAGTCGCAGAAGCCCGTCAACGTGGCGGGGCTTTTAGTGAAGCAATGGGAGTTTAATTAATGGCAATAACGTATCCGCTTAGTTTACCAGACGTGACAAGCTACCGATCCGCAAGAATGACCGCAAGAACGGTGGTGGGTGTAACTCGCTCCCCATTTACGGGGGCGCAACAAGTCCAAAAACACCAAGGTCAATGGTGGGAATTTGAAGCTGCACTTGTCCCAATGGCGAGAGTAAATGCAGAAGGATGGATTGCTTTTTTGCTTAGTTTAAATGGGATGCAAGGCACGTTTCTTTTAGGTGACCCATTGGGTAGTACCGCAAGGGGAATCGGGACAGGAACCCCTTTGGTTAACGGTGGGAGCCAAACAGGATCAAGTTTAATCACGGATGGTTGGACAGCAAGCCAAACCGGAATTTTAAAAGCCGGGGATTATTTTCAGCTTGGCACGGGGTCAAGTTCCAAACTTTATAAAGTGCTTGCGGATGCGAATTCAGACGGATCGGGGAACGCAACTTTTGACATTTTCCCCGAAATTAATACTGCGGTTGCCGATAATTCGGCATTGACGATTTCATCTGCAAGGGGGGTTTTTAGGCTTGCCACTAATGAAATGGGGTTTGAATTTAAACAGGCGCAGCAATACGGTCTAGCCTTTAGTGCGATAGGGGTGATTTGAAAATAGTATCGATTTTTATAATTTTATTTTTGCTTGCGGGTTGTGCCGGGTTGGGGAGTGTAGCGATTGGAGTAGCGGGAAACGTGATAGGGGATTTTATAGTGGACGGGGTTAAAGAAAAGATAAAAGAGAACAAGGAGAAAGATGGCAAGGAATCTACATAGCGACTTCAATACCGCAGTCCAAGCAGCCGAGGTTCACCCGATTATGCTTTGCAAGGTCAATACATCGGGTGGTGATGTTCTGGCTTGGACAGGGATCGGGGACTTGGTTTATGACGGGGATACTTATATCGGCACGGGAACCTTTGTCGGGGTGAGCCAAGTGAGTGAGCGGACTGATTTATCTGCAAGCGGGGTGACTTTCAGTCTGTCAGGAGTCCCATCGGCACTTATTTCGACCGCATTAGGTCAAGTGGAACAGGGTCGACCTTGCCAGTTATGGATGGCACTTTTAAACACCTCGACCGGGGCTTTAATCTCCGACCCTTATGAATTGTTTGCCGGGTTTTCGGATGTGACAACAATTACTGAGCAAGCGGAAACGTCAACCATAAGCATTCAGGCAGAAAATCGATTAGTCGATTTAGAGCGACCAAGGATTAGACGGTATACGGACGAAGATCAAAAGTCAGATACGGCAAACGCAGCGGATGTTGGCTTTGAGTTTGTTCCGGGATTGCAAGACAAGACTATTAAGTTTGGGGGTTGATGGCTAATTTAAGCGAAATATTGTTACAGGGAATTTCAAAAAAACTGGATCAGCTTTTAGATTTAGTTCGGCAGTTAATAAAAACATTGGGGCAGATAAGCAAAAAATAATGAGACTTGTATTTTATATATTCTTAATGCTCTTGGCACTTTGGTTTTTTGCGGAGCCTCCTGAATATGGAACGTATTGAGGGATGGGAGTTAAAACTGGATGATTTTATTAAGTCCCGGCAGAACGTAAAGTTTGAATGGGGCATCCATGATTGTGCGTTGTTTGCTTGCGATGCAATAAGAGAAATAACGGGGACAGACCCGGCTTATTATTTCAGGGGAAAGTATAAAACAAAGGATGAGGCTTATTTGCTGCTAAAAGAATTTGCGAGAGGTGGTCTTGAGGAAACGGTTGAGAAATTATCTTTGGAGTTTGGCTTTGACGAAATCAGCGATAAATTTGCGGGTCGGGGAGATTGGGTTTTATGCAACGTGCCAACGGTAATAAATGAGGAACTCCCCACGCTAGGAATTGTCGGAATGACTGAAATGATCCACATAGCGGGGACAAGGCAATTACAGATTTTTGAAAAAACAAGTGGAGTCAGGTTTTGGAAAGTTTAATGAGAAATAATTGGGAGATCGTTAAAGGGTGCGAAAGGTTGACCCCCGGCTGCGACTCTTGCCCGTCTTATTGGCATTACTACCAGAACGGGATGGATTACACGGTTAAAACGCAAATGCAGAACCTAGACGTTCCTACAAATGATCTGTTTACCAAGATTTATTCGGTAGCTCACGGGAGCGACTTGTTCCATGAATCTGTTTCGATTGATGATTTAAAGAGAATATTCAAAGTCATGAATAATACTCGCCATCATTGTTTTGAAATTGTAACCAAGAGAATTGAAAGAGCTTCATGTGTAGCGGATCAACTTGAGTGGACTGACAATATATATTTAGGGGTTGCGATAGAATCCGGGGAATATCGGTGGCGGGTCGATTACCTTAAAAAAATCCCCGCACAATATAAATTTATTTCAGCTTGCCCGATCTTGGGTGCGTTTCCGCAGATGGATTTGAGCGGGATTAACCACGTTGGTGTAGTCGAGGAATCTTGGGGTTTTAAGAGATCAATGAGAAACGAGTGGGCAGAGGATTTAAAAGAACAATGCGAAGAACAAGAAGTGGAATTTACCGTCAACGATTCTTATTTGTGGGAGGCTAACTAATGCCCGGTGCAGTAGCAGCAGCTGTTGGTTCAGCCGTAACAAGCGCAGTAGTCTCTGCGGGCTTCAGCGCAATGATCGGGGCGATAGTTGGCGGGATTGCAAGTTTTATAACCTCCTATGTTATCTCCGCTGCATTTGGTTTAAATAAAAGTCCTAAACTGAGCGACCGGGGTGGGGGCGGGGTAACAAAAAGAAATCAAGACCGGACTATTTCCATCAGGCAACCCGTTGCAGCCCACCGTGTAATCTACGGAGAAATCAGAGTCGGGGGGATTGTTACTTTCTTGCATACTACTGACGATAATCAATATCTGCACCAACTGATTACCATAGCGGGGCATGAGGTCAATTCAATCGGGCAACTCTACTTAGACGATTTATCCGCAACGGTTGCTAGTAATGCGGTGACTGATACCAAGTTCGCTGATTTTGTCGATGTTTACACAGGGGTAGGAACAACGTCCGGGGATTCTGCACTAAATTCAGCCATGCAGACCAATACCAGTTCTAAATGGACAACCTCCCACAAACAATCTGACCGAGCTAAAATTTACACGAGGTTTAAGTTCGACCAGGATACCTTTTCTGGGTCGCTTCCTAACGTCACGGCACTAGTCCAAGGGAGAAAAGTATACGACCCTAGAGATGCCTCAACCTCATATTCAAATAATTCTGCGCTCTGCATTCGGGATTACTTAACAAATACCAGTTTTGGACTAGGTGAGCCGACCGCAAGGATCAACGAAACCTCTTTTAGTACCGCAGCGAATGTCTGCGATGAGAATGTTTCTCTAAGCGGGGGCGGGACGGAGAACAGATACACTTGTAATGGAGCGTTTGAAACGAGCGAGGCTCCGAAAGATGTAATCAAGCAATTATTATCCTCATGTGCGGGTCGATTGGTTTATCAGGGGGGGCAATGGTCGATCTATGCCGGGGCTTATGTTGCTCCGACTATTACGGTTGATGAGGACGATTTAGACGGTAGTTTGCAAGTAACTACCCAAGTGGGGCGCAGAAATATCTTTAATACAGTTAGGTCAGTTTATGTTGAGCCGAGTAATCTCTACCAACCTACCGATGCCCCGGTTATTAAAAACGCAACTTATCTGGCTCAAGACCAGAGCGAGGAAATCGCACGGGATTTTGATTGGAGTTTTACGACCTCTTCCGCAACCGCTCAAAGGTTATCCAAGGTTGAATTGGAAAAAGTAAGGCAGCAAATCACCGTCTTAATGCCATTGAGTTTAAAGAGCGGGATGAGAGTCCAAGCGGGAGATACAATCAGCGTAACAAACACCCGCATGGGTTGGACTAGCAAGGTCTTTTTAATTGAGGAATGGGGTTTTGCCCAAAGAGGAGATGCCGAGTCCCCTACCCTTGGGGTTGATTTGGTATTGCGTGAAACCGCATCGACTGTTTATACATGGTCAAGCGGAGAAGAAACAGCAGTCGACCCCGCTCCTGATACCGATTTACCTGATCCATTTACTGTAGCTGCACCAACTAGCCTAACAATGGCAGAGGCTTTATATGTGACAACTAACGGGTCGGGAGTGAAAGTCAGGGCTAATTTAACGTGGGTCGCTTCCGCAGATAATTTTGTTCAGGAGTATGAAACAGAACACAAGCTCTCCTCCGCATCGACATGGATTCAAGATAGCAAGGTGTTAGGTGGAGCGGTGACAGTCCCGATTAACGATGTGGCAACTGGAACTTATGACTTTAGAGTCCGAGCGGTCAATACAATGGGAGTTCGATCCGCTTATGTGACAATCACAAGTCAATCGGTTGAAGGCTTAACAGCTAACCCCGCAGACGTTACAGGATTGAGTTTGGTTAGTTTGAATAACCAAGCTCATATCACTTGGGACTTACATCCTGACCTTGATGTAAGACACGGTGGGAAAATAAGATTCAGACATTCTAATCTTACTACTGGGGCGCAATGGTCAAGTTCTACTGACATAGGCGCATCCGTAGCGGGTCATAACTCTGATGCCGTTCTTCCATTGTTAAGCGGAACATATATGGCAAGGGCAGTTGACTCAACTGGCAACGAATCATTAAACGCAACATCCTTTGCGATTACTACCGTTCCCGATATTACAAACATGAATGCGATCAGTACGGTATCAGCGCATCCAGATTTCACGGGAACACTTGTCGGCTTAGATGTTGTGGATGGAGTTTTAAAATTTGAGTCCACAACAAACTTTGATGACCGAACCGATTTGTTAGATACATGGACATTTTGGGATTCTTATAGTTCGGGCGTGGATCAAGCGGGAACATTTGAGTTTGACGGTTTAGATTTGGGAGCGGTTTATACAAGTCGGTTGACTCATTCGATAACCTTTAGCACTTACGAGATTGGTGATTACATCGATGCACGTTCTACTTATATCGATACATGGGATGACTTTGAGAATCCTCCCGCAGATTTGAATCTGGATTTGTATGTGGCAACGACTGACGATCAAGTAAGTGGATCACCAACATGGTCACAATGGGCAAAATTTAAAGTGGGTGATTTTACTGCCAGAGGTTTTAAGTTCAAATTGGTTTGTTCGTCCTCCGATGCGGATCATCAATTTAATTTATCTGCTTTGAGCATCACCATTGATATGCCCGATCAGGTTAAAGGCGAAAAGGATATTACGTCAGGTGCGGGAACTAAGTCAGTCGCATTCGCATCAGCGTTTTATACAACCCCATCGGTTGGGATTACTGCTAATAATATGGCAAGCGGAGATTATTTTTCCGTAGCAAATAAAACGGCTAGCGGGTTCGACATTACTTTTTATAATTCTTCCGCAAGTGCGGTGGATCGGAATTTTAACTATCAAGCAAGAGGGTATTAACTATGGCTACTGTCGCAGATGTAACTGTTAGTAATGATACAGGGGCTAACGTAAGAACTGATTTGAATAATATTTTTTCAGCGGTTGTTAGCCAATTTAGTAACACAACTGAACCCACAACAATGTACGCATATATGTGGTGGGCAGATACGACAACGGGTATTCTCAAGCAGAGGAATTCCGCAAATTCTGCATGGATCAGCATCCTAACTTTAGCAACGGGCGTTCCGATTGCGGGAGCGGGAGGACCTTCATTGGGCGTTGATTCGGTAATACGCACAAATGCAAAAACCATAACTGCTTCGATAACTTTTGCGGGGACTGAAAACGGAATGAGTGCGGGTCCTGTTTCGATTTCGGGTGCGGGTGTATCGGTTACGGTGACAAGCGGTTCCACATGGACAATAGTTTAAGGAGATAATTTAATGGCTTCAACTTTAAAAGTAACAAACATAGATACGCCCGATGGAACTGGCAACATAACAGTTGATCGCCCGTTGTCAGGATCGGGGGCAAGTTTAACAAGTTTACCCGCAGCAAATTTAACAGGAACACTTCCCGCTATTGACGGGAGTGCGTTGACGGGAGTTGGTGGTGGACTCTATGCATCGATAGCAATTATAGCTGACAGGAAGGCTTACGATGCACAGGGGGGGACTGCTACTTCTGGTGCTTGGCGAACCAGAGATTTGAACACAGAACTTAGTGATGCGGATGGGATCGTGTCAATTAGTGCAAACCAATTCACATTGCAAGCGGGGACATACACAATAGAGTGGTCAGCCCCGTGTTATATGGGTGGTAGGGGTTCGGCTAAACTTTACAATATTACTACTAGTGCTGACGTTGGATATGGTAACACCCATTATACTTCCGCTTCTGCACAGAGTGACACTTTTGGTGCGTTAGTCACAACAATTTCAGGTGCAACTGTTTACGAAATCCAACAAAGAGTTGAAACCACGAAAGCTGATTATGGTTTTGGTAATAGATTTAATTTAGATGCTACAGGGTACTCAATTTACACAATCGTAAACATTCTTAAACATTCTTAGAGAAAAAAAATGGATATTAATTATTGCATAGATTATTTAAAGCTTAACGCTAACTCTTACAAACTGGATCAGTCTAACCCCCCTCATAAAATTACTTACTGGGATAATGCTAATCCCGATAAACAACCAACTGATGCAGAATTGAAAACAGCGTGGTTAAAAGCAAAAGTTAAGATGGATGCTGTAGAAGAAATAGAACGATTGGAATGCACGGTCACCCCAAGACGAATCAGAGAAATGACAACGGCTGATGGAGCTAAGTGGGTGGATGACGTTGAAAAATTAATTGCAATAGAACGAGCAAAACTTTAGGAGAAATAAAATATGCCACAACTGGATTTTGACGGAGCGAATTCTAAAATCTCCGCAGATAAAATACAAGGACAGTCAGGAACCTCGGTCACCGTTCCTACTGGACATACGCTTGCGGGAACCGATGCCAACTCCATAACGATCAACGGAGTGAATGCGGTTGCTGTAGCTCCAAGTACGAGCGGGAATGTTTTAACAAGTACGGGATCAGCGTGGGCTAGTCAAGCTAGTGCGGGCGGGGGGAAGGTGCTTCAATGTGTACAAACGGTTTTGCTCACTAACCCAACAACTACCTCAACCACTTATGCCGATGTTAGCGGATTTACGGTAACAACTGGGACTCTTGCATCAACCAGTAGTAAAATTTTATTAATCGTTCACGCACATGTTGGTACACAAACGAGTAATGCGGCTTATATGCAATTTGTGCGAGATTCGACTGTAATTTATTTAGGTACAGGCGGTAGTGGAAGTGGTGGCTCTCAAAATGCAACTCTCTTTGGGGCTTATAATTCGTCAAGCTCTGATGGTATTGCTAGCGATACAGGGGTTTTTTTGGATGATGGTGGCGGTGGATTTAGTGACACTACTGCAAAAGTATATAAGGTTCAATGGAAGTCAAATAATTCATCGCAAGTAGTTTTGAATAAAAATTATAGTAGCGGTTATGGAAATGTACCATCTTCCATCACAGCTATAGAAATCGGTGCATAAACAATTTTAAGGAGTAAACGATGCCAGATATTACACACGTTTTAGGAACTGACCCTGATTACAAAGGTGCGGAATGGAGCTTGAACGGTTCGCCTACAAGTAAAGCGGAATTCGATACGGGTTTCACAATGCACAAACTTAACGGTAAAAAAAATCCCGTCTGGGCTGACTTGCAGAAAAAATTAAAAGTTATGCAAGCTGAACATGATGCGCTCGAATACCAGAGAACTCGAAAACCTCTTTACCCTACCATCGAAGATGTAACTGTCGCACTCGCTGAAAAAGCAGAAGGTGATTCAACAATGTGGGATGCGATTGCAAAGCAAAGAGCGGATGTTAAAAAAGCTCACCCGAAGCCGTAGATGGGTAAAGTTATCTTAACCATTTTATTATTCGCACATTTAATCGGCTGTAATTCTGCAATCGTGGGCTATGTGATCGGCTCGGTTAACACAAGCGATCAGGTTGTTCGGCAACTTCAATAATGGATGAACAAGCACCGCATTTAATTTCGACTCTGATTTCCGAGGTTGGGCTACCCGTAGCTCTGCTCTTGGGGTCGGTGGGTTGTATTTATTTTTTGATTAAATATGTTCTTGGGCAAATTGTCAGGACTATCAACAAAACTCAAGATGAAACGAAACAGGAAATAAATATGCTCAACTCAAATTTCGATAAGTCGCATGAAAATTTATATAGCATTCATGTTCAACTCATTAAACGAATCCACCGCATGGAAAATACTTTAATCAGGACAAACACGGAATGCAGAATGCATTACGGCATGGAAATAGATAAAAATTCAATCGGGCAAGTTGAGGATGATGAAGGATGATAAAAGAATTTAACGAAGTATTTTTCGGAGTGGTCACGATTATGGCGGGCGCATTCGGATGGATAATAAAAAATATTAAGACAGATGCAACTGAGGCACACAAGCGGATCGATGCGATGGAACGTAGGATTGTTACTTACGAACAATTAGAAAACACGCTCCAACCCATTCGTGCAGATTTGACTTTAATCAAAGAGCATTTACTCAGCGATAAAAAATAACTCTCTAACTATATGCGTAATAAGGAGTTACCCCCCCCCCAATTTTAAGTGGCAATGTTGGCAGTTTTCGCAAGGCGTTATTCTTGTTCTCTTTTCTTTAAAACATACCCAACTATCAGAACCTTTATCAGCCCTCCCGATCAGGCTCCGTTTCCGCTTTTTTTGCGGGATCGTGGTGGAACTTTTGATAATAATTCCCTCAAGTCCTTATTCTCATCCTGTAGCTCAATGATTTTTTGTTGAGCCTTAATTAAATCTTTTAGCACTTGTTCCTCCTCTGCGTTGTTATCGCCCTCTTTTTTGGCAGCGGGCAAACCTATATCAATGTCATTAAAGTGCAATTTTACTGCCTTTGGTGCGGTTTTATTGCAGATTACGAGTAACCGCTTGAGTTGCCTTATAGGGGTGGCAACCTCACCTGATTCCCAAGTGCATATCGACCGGGGGGAGACCCCGACCAATTCAGCAAACTCGGATTGAATCAATCCCATTGCCTTTCTTAAAGCGCAAAGGTTCTGCGATATTTCACCTTTATTGCGATCTTTTTTCATAAAAAACTTGCAGAATATGCAAGATTGCTATAAAGTTGCGTATGTCATGAGTATTTCAAAATCATACCACAAAGAAAAAATTAAGCAAATCGAAGGGGCTGCCCTTGTGTCTCTCCACGATGCTCATGACACAGCTCTACCGCAAGGGTATGCCTTTTCTTATTTTCAAAAAAAGGAGAATGTCATGGGCAAAAAAAATTGTTTACTGATCGGGTTTTTAGTTCTGACCGGGTGCAGCTTAACGCAGCCATACGTCACCAACATTTCCCCTGCGGGGAACCAAGGAATCCTGGTCGAAAAATGTAAGGTTCAGTTTAATTCGATCACCACGAAAATAAGCACCGAGGACTGCAATACCAGTTATGTATGGCTAGGCGGGTCTGGTAAAGCGGGCGGGAACGAGGACGGGACAAACCCAAACAACAACGTGATTACGATCAAATAACCGAGGCTATCGACATGGCAGTAAAACAGACCTTAGATCAGCAAGTATGCGAGGCGGTTTATAAGGTTAATGGAGAAGCTCGGTTGAACATAGTCGCAAAGTTGAAAAAGTTGTCCGAGGAATATAACGACCTTGAAGATTTGGATTTTTTAAGCGATCCAATTGCGCTCAGGCGATACAACCAATTTGCGCTCAAATTCGAGGACATTATTGTTGAACTTGGTTGCGTTAGGGACTCAATCATGACCGCTTGCGAGGAAAAAAAGCAATGGTTGCGGTTGACCTCTGTCCCAACCGATTTGGAGGAATTTAAAGATGTATGACCTAACAACCATATGGATCGGGTTCGGTATATGGGCGTTAATTTTTTTAGCATTCAGCCTACACCTTGCAGCCGATGACATAAAAAGGAGAGAGAGCGATGGAGATGATAACGTCTGAGAAACAGGATCAGATTGTCCCCGCCCTGATTGAAGCGAGAAAGAAAATCACCGGGGCAAAGGCAGATAAGGATAATCCATTTTTCAAATCCAAGTATGCCGACCTACCAAGTGTAATTGAATGCGTTAACGATGCCTTGCTAGAAAACGGGGTTTTAATTACGCAACCCACGCAGATAATCGAAGGAAAAGTAATTTTAGTCACCGAGCTTATGCACGTTTCCGGTCAATGGAAGCGTGGATTTTTGCCAATTATCAACCGCAAGGGAGATGACCAAGGGCAAGGATCGTCCATGACCTACACCCGGAGACAGGGTTTGTTATCGATGCTTTCGATCCCGACCTTGGACGATGATGCAGAGGCAACGGTCGACCCAAAAATCAGGAATAAGAAAAACGGGAGCAAGCCAAAGGTTGAGGATGATGTTCCTTATGGCGAGATTCCTACAAAGACAATAACCAAACCCCAACAAAAAGCATTTATTTCCCACGTTAACAAATGCGGGGTGAAACAGGATGCAGCTATCAACCTTATAGGGTCGCATGGTTATGAAACGACTGCGGATATTCTAAAAGATGATCTTAAAAAGCTAGAGAAAGAAATAGCGGGCTTGGGCAAAATTATGGGGGCGAAATAATGACAGAAATTATTCTGGATTTAGTAAGGCGCACCGATGGGCTGCTACAGGACTGCGATTTACTGGTAATCAAGGACGATGCCAGTTACGGGGATGCGGATAAGGGAATGAGCCGATCCTTGAATGTAGAAAAAGAGATCAAAAGTGAGTTTGAGAAAAAAAAAGAGGAGCCGAGGAACTTATTGAAGGCTTTGCAAGCTCAAGAAAAAATAATGCTCACAGCTATCGGTAAGGCTTGTTTAATTATCACCGGGAAAATGGCTGCCTACGAAACAGCCCGTGAGGAAATCGAAGAGGAAAAGCGGGAAGTTTACCAGAAGGAAATGGAAGAAAAAACTCTGCAAGATGCGTTCAGGCTAGCCGAAGAAGGGGTTCCTCAAAGCGTAATAGATCAGGTTGTCGACCAATCTAAAGAACGAATAGCGGTCACCTCAATCCCGGAACTCCGGGGAAAAACAAAATTCAATGTTGCTTACGAAGTCCAGATTATTGCCGGGGAGGAGGATTCGATCCCAAGCGAAATTTTATCTCCGACAAGTCCCGCAATAATTAAAGCGTTAGAGGCGAAAATTAAAGCAATGGTGAAATTAGAGGGCGAGGGCAAATTCAGGAAAAAGTACGAAGGGTCTAATCAATGGTTAAAAATCACGCAAACCAAAACAGCTAGGAGGAGGGAATAATGGCAGATTTTAATAAGGTCGTTTTGTTGGGGAATCTAACCCGCAGCCCGGAAGAACGACAAGTGGCGGGGGAAAGCTATGTTTATGAGTTCGGGCTAGCGATTAACCGTAAATATAAAAAAGACGGGGAATCGAAAGAGGAAGCCTGTTTTGTCGATGTTTCAGCTTGGGGGAGTTTAGGGAAAAATTGTTTCAAATACCTCGAAAAAGGAGACCCCGCATTAGTCGAGGGTTATTTGAAATTTAGTGAATGGGAAAAAAACGGGGAGAAAAGATCAAAGTTGAGAGTCGTTGCTTTAAACGTCCAGTTTTTAAAACGGAAAGACGAAAAAATCCCCTTTTAAATTGGTTTTTATTTCAAGCTGAACCGGAGATACAGATGTCAAAATATTCCCCGATCTACCAGAAAATATGGAAGGACAAAGATTTTTTAAAGTCCTCTAAGGATGCAAAATTAATTTTTCTATACCTGACCACTAACGATGCGATTCACATTAGTGGTGTTTATGAAATCCCTTTAAGCACAATTTCTTATGAAACTGGCATCCCATCAGCAACGGTTCGTCAAGTGTTGACCAACGGTTCAATCAAAAACGTGGTTTACGACTTGGAAAATGAAATGGTGTTTTTAGTAAATCGGCTGAAAAAATATAGCCAAGGGGGGAACCCAACCCAAGTTGAGAGGGGTGTTATTTCCCAATTTTTAGAAAATGCCAAAACTCCGCTCTGGAATTTGTTTATAGAGGTTAACCCTTATTATAAAACACTTTTTTCAACCCTTGACCAACCCTTGCCCAAGGGTTCATTACCCTTACCCTTACCCTTACCCTTAAAAGATTTAAATAATAATGGAACAAACTCAAATTTAGTTGATGAAAATTTTCAGGAGGATTGGGGAAGGTATCCAAGGAAAGCGGGGAATAAGAAAAATGCTAATGCCCATTACAGAAAATCGGTGGGGTTAGATAAAAGAAAAGCATTCTTAAAAAAAATGGATGCTTATGTTGCAAGTGTTAACGACCCCGAATATCTAAAACACGGGGAAACATTTTTCAAGAATTGGGAGGACTTGGAAGTTTCTGAATTTATCCCGCCTAAACAACCAAAAACAAGGGGAACCAAAAAGTTAGAGAAAATGAAAACCATTATGGAGTCAGCCGGGGAGCATGGTGGACTCCGACTAATAGGGGGTGGCAATGACTTATGAGCATTTTTTAAAAGGCATAGCTATTTTAATGGGCTATGGGTTAGAGGAAAAGGATAAGTGGGAGCTTGACCTATGGAAACGAACTCTCGAAAACGTAAGAATCTGCGGTCGCAATGAAAGAGGGGTTAGCCCGGACGAATATTTATCTGCGATTGAATATATGGGAGAGCGGGAAGGTAGTTTTTGGGCAACGCTTAATATTCCCGCCCGTATTATTTCGATTGTCGAAACTCAGGTTGACGTAAAAAAACAGAACGCTTTTAAGGATCAGCTTTTATTAGCAAATAATCGGGAAAAGGATGAGGACGAAATGGCAAAAGAGTCTTGGGGTGGAACGGAAGAAGAGGCTATGAAAAACAAACAGAAAGTAAAAGAAATGTTGAGGGGAGTTTTTAGATGAACGAAGCGGATGAAATCGTAAAACTAAGAGCGGGCGAGTATGGGGAACCGAAACGGTTTTTTAAGGCTTACGAGGCTATATGCAACGAGATGGACGGTTACAAGGCGAGTTCACCTTACCGGGTAGACGGTTGCCGAATCGTATTGCAAATGCTTGCCCTTAAATTACTGCGGTTGGTTTACAACCCGGCTCACAAGGATTCGATCAAGGATTTGAAAGGTTACACAAAAATCTTAGAGGACTTAGGAAATGACAGCAAAACAAAATAGTTTTGGCTTTAACGTCCCGATGCAAGTCCATGCGGATGACCCGCCTACCGTTTACGATGTTGCTGTAAAGGGAGCGAAGGACGGGATCAGGGATGCAAGTCTTGAGGCTTATCGGGAGCTTAAAGATTCCGGGCAGCTAGGCAAGCAAGAACTAATTATCTGCAATGCTTTAAACGGCAATCCACCCATGACCCTACAGGAAATTTGCAAGGCAACGGATATTCAGATCAATGCGGTAGCGGGGCGGGTAAACGGACTCAAGAAAAAACGAGTGTTAGTTGAAACAGAACGAAGGGTTTGCAAAATATCGGGTCGGATGGTGACCCCGGTGAGAGTTAATCGTTAAAAAAAGGGGGGGGGAAATGTCAAACATAAAAACATTAGTGCGGGGTGCGTATGACATCCAGAAATTAAGAATCCAGATGGGGAACAGGATTGTTGGTAACTTCAAGGCGAAGCTAGGGCAAGAGCCAAGCAAGCCAGAGGCAGAAATTGATGCAAAGGGCAAAATGTTACTGAACCAGATCAGAGCCTCTTATAAAAAAATAACTGATGGGGTTAAGACCTTTCCAAGACGGGCTGTTTTTAAGGGAGATGGGGTTATTGATGATTATACGGAGCTTTGTCTTGTATCGTCCTATGTGGGTCTTGAAAGGGAAGAAAAGCAGCATTTTATTTTTTTAAAAAATGTTTTGGCAGATTATCCAATATATCAAAGTTTTTTGCTGCACGTTAAGGGAGTTGGTGCAGCTATGGGTGGGGTGATTGTGAGCGAGATAGATATTAGTAAAGCAAAATATCCATCGAGCTTATGGATGTATGCGGGTCTTGATGTCGCACCTGATGGAGTTGGGCGATCACGCAAAAAAGAACATCTTGTCGAGACTGAATACATTTCTAAAGATGGCGAGGTTAAAAAGAAAAAAGGCATAACATTTAACCCGTTTTTAAAAACCAAATTAGTTGGTGTTCTAGGTTCATCTTTTTTAAAAGTTAAAGAAAGTCCATATAAAGATTCTTACTACCAGTATAAAGCGAGGCTAGAGAATCACCCTAACCACAAAGAGAAAACAAAAGGGCATCGTCATAATATGGCAATGCGTTATATCGTTAAATTATTTTTGATTGACTTGCATCGAGAGTGGAGATCGTTAGAAGGATTATCGGTAAGCACCCCATATAGCGAGGGCAAGTTAGGAATGAAGCACGGGAGTTAGTCTGCGCCAGATAGAAAACCACTGCAACCAAGCGAGTCAATTCTATAGAGAAAACCGATGGAAACGAGCGAGTCAGTTTGAAGAAGAAACCCACTCAACTTTAGCGAGTCAGGGGAAGGAAGAAACCCAAAATTAATCAGCGAGTCATATCGTTCGAGAAAACCACAGTATCACAGCGAGTCACTGACATTTAGAAAACCATGGAAGAAAAGCGGGTCAAGGGCGTTAAGAAAACCAAAGCTTGAAAGCGAGTCAACTTTGCGAAGAAACCCAAAGCGTGATAGCGAGTCAAGCAAGTTTAGTAAACCAAGACTAAAAAGCGAGTCATATCGTTCGAGAAAACCATGGAAGAAAAGCGAGTCAAGCAAGTTTAGTAAACCAAGACTAAAAAGCGAGTCAGTAGGGAAGATGAAAACCAAAGAGAATGAGCGAGTCAAGGATAACAAGAAAACCATGCAGTTTGAGCGAGTCAATTCTATAGAGAAAACCGGTGGGAACAAGCGAGTTAATCAGTATTAGAAAACCAATTTAAGGCAAGGAAAATTAATGGTCATGGAGGCATGCGATGTACCCGGTAAAAATTTTTGACAGTAAAGGCAAACTGAAAATCGTGGTGAGTGGTGAGGAATGTTGTGACCGCTTTTGGCAGAAACTTGGGAGCGGTATGAATAACGAATTCACCGGGGCGAATATTACGAATGCAGAGCGGGGGAATGTCCCAAGGTCAATTAAGTGTATCAGGTGCGGGAAAGAGGCAAGTAAGAAGGCAGCCAACGCTTTGTATTGTTCTGCTTACTGCCGTAATACATCGACCAATAAACGATTAGCTGCGGAACGGTTGGCTAAAACTAAACCTAAAAAATGTGCATCTTGCGGGAAGGAATTCAGATCACCCCGCTCCGGGAGTAGATACTGCAACGCTCCATGTATAGCCCCATGCTTTCAACGAAAACCATTAATCCTCCGGGATTGTGTTGAGTGCGGGAAACAGTTTAAAGCAAAGAATAACCAAAAACGGTGCAGCGAGGCTTGCGGATTAAATCAGGGGTGGATAAGTCGATCATGAGTCAACTTGAGGAAGATTTCGCATTCCAATTAAAAGCGGTCGGAGTTACTGACCCGGTGCGTGAGTACAAATTTCACCCAACCCGGAAATGGAGACTCGACTTTTACTGGGATACGGGGTGGGCAGTCGAAATCCAAGGTGGCGGGTGGGTACGGGGTGGGCATAACCGGAACGCTAAAACCATGTGGAAGGATTACGAAAAGCTGAACGCTTGTCAGGAGCGAGGGATTAAAGTCCTCCAATTCACGGGGGATCAGGTTAAGGATGGAGAGGCAATTTCTCAAGTCATAAGAATATTAAAATGAGTTCAACTCCTAAAATTCATGTGGTAACATTTCCCCAAAAACTAATGGGGGTGGAACCAATGCGAATGAGACTGAGGAAAGGTCGATGGTACACGAACTTGCGTAATCCGCTTGACCCTAG
>Ga0257121_1000701_pt1 | contig 27228 bp, 25 predicted proteins | sample SI106_100metaG_FD_190180 | JGI IMG/M metagenome (GOLD analysis project Ga0257121, IMG submission 190180) | Marine microbial communities from Saanich Inlet, British Columbia, Canada - SI106_100 | ecosystem: Environmental > Aquatic > Marine > Inlet | place: Canada: British Columbia | collected...
AATGTGGGGCAATTTTGTATCTTTACCAAAAATTATTCTAAATCAGAAAATGATGAATTTAATAGGGACATATGAATGTAAAACGGATGCAAAAGGTCGTTTTATGATGCCATCATCATTAAAAAAACAACTTAATTCAGTAGTGAATGAAGGTTTTGTTTTGAAAAGAAGTGTTTTTAATAATTGTCTTGAGTTATATCCTATGAAAGAATGGGAGTCAATGGTTTCTCAGGTAAATAAGTTAAACAGATTTGTAAAAAAGAACAATGATTTTATTCGTTCGTACATGTCTGGACTAAAAATATTGGAGATAGATTCTACAGGTAGAATTCTGATCCCTAAAGACCTTATTTCATTTGCTGGAGTATCAAAAAATTTGGTATTAGCTTCTTCAGTAAATATGATTGAGATTTGGGATAAGAATCAGTATGAAGAAACAGTAAAAGAATCACTTGGTAACTTTGGTTCGTTAGCGGAAGAGGTTATGGGTAATCAATCTCATTCTGATGACATATCATAAAGCAGTATTATTAACAGAATGTATTGAAGGTTTAAATATTAAACCAAATGGAATTTATGTGGATGTAACCTTTGGAGGAGGTGGTCATTCCAGAGAGATTCTAAAACATCTTGTAGACGGAAAACTATTCGCTTTTGATAGAGATGATGATGTTTTGGAGAATATTCCAAATGATAAAAAATTTAAGTTGATACAAACAAATTATAAAAATATTAAGAGATTTTTAAGATTGGAGGGCATTACAAAAATAGATGGAATATTGGCAGATTTAGGAGTTTCTTCACATCAGTTTGATGTAGCTGAAAGAGGCTTTTCATTTCGTTTTGAAGCAGAATTAGACATGAGAATGAACACATCTGCATCACTATCTGCCAGAAAAGTAGTAAATGAATATTCTGAAGAAGATTTGGTGAATCTATTTTTTAAATACGGTGAGATCAGAATATCAAGAAAAGTCGCTGAATTAATTGTATTAGCTAGAGAAAAAAAAGAAATAGTAACCACAACAGATTTATTAGAAATATTAGATGGAGTGGTTCCTGAGAAAAAAAAGAATCAATTTTTATCGCAAGTATTTCAGTCTATCAGAATTGAGGTGAACCAGGAGATTGAATCTTTAAAACAAATGTTGATTGACGGTGTTGGTTTGTTAAATGTTGGAGGCCGCTTTGTGGTATTATCTTATCATTCATTAGAAGACAGATTAGTAAAAAACATCTTTAAGAGAGGAAATCTTTCAGGAGAAATAAAAAAAGATTTCTTCGGGAATATTTTGAAAGAAATGAGGGAAGTAAATAGAAAAGTTATTGTGGCTACTGAGAAAGAACAAAAGGAAAATAACAGATCGAGAAGCTCGAAATTAAGGATAGCGGAAAAAGTAGAATGTTAAAAAGAAGAAAGAAAACATTAAAAGTTAACTTCTTTGAGAAAGGAGGGATTTCAAATAATGTTACATTTATTCTATTTGTAGTTCTTCTGATGATTATTCAGATTGGAATTTCATTGAAGAGTGAGAAGACAATAATATTAATCAGAGAATCGGAAAAAAAGATATTTGATTTACAAATGAAATCAAGGTCATTAACAATTAAAATGATGGGATTGTATAAGCGTTCAGTTATTAAGGCGAAATTAAAAGATTCTGAACTAATAGATTCAGATAAGTTACCATTAATAATTGAGAGATAATGAAGACTAAATCAAATAAAAAGTGGAGTTTGATTATTACATTTATTTTGGTACTTATTCTTTTCTCATTTATTAGTTTTAAGTTATTTTCAGTTCAATATTCTGATACATCAATTACATATACACATGACCCGAAATTTGAAATACTTGATGCAAAAAGAGGAAGTATTCTCTCTGAAGATGGGAGAATATTGTCAGTTTACATGCCTGTTTATGATGTTAGACTAGATTTAGTTACTATAGACAGTGTTCTTTTTGAGAAGGAGATAGAGAATATATCTAAACAACTACATCAATTATTTAAAGATCGGAGTGCGTCAAAGTATGAAAAAGATCTCCTAGATAATAAAGATGAAAGATATTTTCTGCTAAAAAGAGATGTTTCTTATATGCAATTGCACAAAATGAAAACATTTCCAATTTTTAATCAGGGTAAAAATAAAGGAGGTTTCATCCCTGAAATAAAAAGTGCAAGAATTTATCCATTTGGATCTTTAGCAAAAGTAACAATTGGAAGAGTTTATATAGAAGATGATTCTATTATTCCAAAAAATGGGATTGAATTTGCTTTTAATCAATATTTACAAGGCATTCCAGGGAAACAATTAACTCAAGAAATTTCAGGAAAAGTATTGGTGCCAAAAAAATCAGATTATAATGTTTTACCTCAACCAGGGAAAGATGTCATAACAACAATAAATATCGAATTCCAGGACGCTGCAGAAGTTGCTCTAAAGAAGAAATTAAAAGAAACTCATGCTGAGTGGGGATGTGTAATTTTGATGGAAGTGGAAACGGGAGATATTAAAGCAATAGCTAATCTTCATAGAGGAAAAGATAATTTATATTATGATTCTAAGAATCATGCAATTGTTTCAGCAATTGTTCCAGGGTCAACATTTAAATTAGCTTCCTTCATCTCAATTCTAGATGATAGTTATTTAAAATTATCAGACACTGTCGATACAGATGATGGTAAAATTAATTTTTATGGAAGCACTATATCAGACACAAAAGATGGAGGTTACGGAAAGCTTGCTTTTGGAGATGCTTTTGTAGTTTCTTCAAATGTTGCTATCTCAAAGGTGATAAATGAGAATTATAAAGATCAACCTTATAAATTTTATTCAAATCTTCAGAAATATTATCTTACAGAACCATTAGAATTACAACTACCATTTAGATCTTCAATGATTGTAAGAAAACCCGGAGATAAACTTTGGTCAGGGACTACATTGCCATCAATGTCATACGGTTACGAAATGCATATATCTCCAATCCAGATTCTTACATTTTATAATGCAATTGCAAACAATGGTAAAATGGTATCTCCAAGATTCGTTACAGCTATCAAAGATAAAACAGGTATTATCGAATCCTTTCCAACAACAGTTCTTTCAAATAAGATTTGTTCAGAAAGAACAATACAATCTATTATCCCATACATGGAACAAGTTGTAAGTAATCAAAGAGAAAATTGGACAACAGATGTTATTAATGGAACTGCTAAGAATATTTATACTGAGCAATATTCAATCGCAGGTAAAACAGGTACTATCAAAAATGAGTTTTGGAAATGGAGTGAAAAAACTAAATATAATAGAACTTATACTGCATCTTTTGCAGGTTTCTTCCCTGTGGAGAAACCAAAATATTCATGTATTGTAGTTATACATGAATTTATTGATACAACTAACGAGAATCACTATGGTGGTCAGGTAGCAGCTCCTGTTTTTAGAGAAATTTCTGATAAAGTTTTTGCTTTTGATTCTGAGTTAGAATATCTTTCTACACAATCATATATTTCAGATGAAAAAATTGACAGAGTAACTTCAGAAAGACTTGAAAATTCTATTAAGTTAAATCAAAATACAAGTACTTTAATTAAATCAGATTTAAATAAAGGAATTATGCCAAATCTGAAAGGTATGCAGTTGAGAGATGTAATTCCTGTTTTTGAAAACTATAATTTAAAAATAGAATTTGAAGGAGCTGGAAAGGTCATATTTCAATCTGTAAATAAGGGAGATAGAATTGATAATCAGGAAGTAATAAAAATAAGGTTATCATGATAAAGTTGAGTGATCTATTATTTGGAGTTTCCATAAAATCTGTTGTAGGTGATATTACATCTGTAATGGTAAACAAAGTAGAATTTGATTCCAGAAAAGTTTCTGATTCAGATTTATTTATTGCAATAAAAGGAGTTAATGTTGATGGTCATTCTTTTATTGATTTATCTGTTGCAGATGGAGCAAAATCTGTTATTGTAGAAGAAATTCCTGAAAAGATAAATAAAGAGATTTGTTATGTTCAGGTAGATTGTTCCTCTTCCTCAATGTCAGTTGTATCATCAAATTATTATGATAATCCATCATCTAAAATAAAGCTAGTTGGAGTTACAGGAACAAATGGGAAAACTACTATTGTAACTTTATTACATCAGCTTTTCTCTGAATTAGGATATCCGACAGGAATGCTTTCTACAATTGAGAATAAGATTGGAACAAGATCTGTAGAAAGCACCCATACAACAGGAGATAGTCTGCAAATCAATAAACTATTATCAGAAATGGTCTTAGCGGGTTGCGAATATTGTTTTATGGAGGTTAGTTCTCATGCGATTAATCAAAATAGAGTTTCATCTCTTGTTTTTGAGGGAGGTATTTTCACTAACATTACACACGAACATATAGATTACCATAAAGATTTCAAAGAATACATTTCTGTAAAGAAGAGATTCTTTAACAATTTGAAGACTTCTGCTTTTGCTCTTACAAATAAAGATGATAAGAATGGGAATGTTATGATTTCTAACACAAAAGCTAGAAAGATTACATATAGCCTAAAAAGTATGGCGGACTATAAATGTAAAGTGTTAGAAAGCAGGCTCGATGGAATGCTTCTGAATATTCAGAATCATGAAATTTGGGTAAAAATAATAGGAGAATTTAATGCCTATAATTTACTAGCAATCTATTCTACATCTGTTGAACTAGGACTAGATAAAGATCGGGTACTAGAAAGAATTAGTATTTTAAATCCTGCTGAGGGAAGATTTCATACTATTCGAAATTCTGAAAATATTACAGGAATTGTAGATTATATGCATACTCCTGATGCTTATGAAAATGTACTTTCTACAATTAACAGTATACGGACAAATACCGAAAAGCTAATTGTAGTTTTTGGTTGTGGAGGAGATAGAGATGCAGAAAAAAGACCAAAGATGACTGCTATTGCTTGCAATATGTCCGATCAGGTAATTATTACTGCAGATAACCCACGAACAGAGAAGATAGAAGATATTATTTCTGATATGACAGTAAAATTAGATCCTGTTCAAAAGAAAAAAGTACTTGTAATAACCGATAGAAGTCAAGCAATAAAAACTGCTTGTACTCTTGCTAGTGAGGGAGATATTGTGCTTCTAGCAGGAAAGGGACATGAAAAATATCAGGAAATAGAAGGAGTGAAACATTATTTTGATGATGTGGAAGAACTAGTTGAATCATTAAACATAAACCAATAACATGTTATATAATTTATTTGAATATTTGAATGAAACCTACAATTTGCCAGGATCAGGAGTGTTTCAATATATTTCTTTCCGCGCCGCAATGGCTTTAATTACATCTCTAATAGTATCCTTACTTTTTGGAGGAAGAATAATAAATCTGATTAGGAATAAACAGATAGGAGAGCAGGTAAGAGAATTAGGATTAACTGGGGAGGAAGACAAAAGAGGAACTCCGACAATGGGAGGACTTATTATTCTTTCAGCAATTATTATACCTACTTTATTATTTGCTCAATTGAATAATATTTATGTAATAATTCTTTTAGTTTCTACTATATGGTTAGGGTCAATTGGTTTTCTAGATGATTATATAAAAGTATACAAAAAAGACAAGGAAGGATTGGCAGGAAAGTTTAAGATTATGGGACAGGTTGGACTTGGTATTATTGTTGGTCTTATTATGGTTTTTAATCCTGATATTACTATAAAAGAAAAGATTGATGGACCGTGGGATATTCCTTGGGTGGAATTACAAGATGGAACATATACTGGTTCAGGCAGGATTATACCAGATAGTTCAGATAAAAATCTCTTTTCTTTGATAGGGTTTGCTGATGAATATGGATTTGAGACTGAATCAAGAAAATCATCAAAAACAACTATTCCGTTTTTCAAAGACAATGAGTTTGACTATAAAACACTAACTTCTTGGATTTCAGATTCTGCTGAAAAATATTGGTGGTTACTATTTATTGTAGTTGTTATTTTTATTGTAACAGCTGTATCAAACGGAGCAAATCTTACTGATGGATTAGATGGATTAGCTACCGGAACTTCTGCAATTATTGGTGCTACACTTGCGATTTTTGCTTATGTCTCAGGTAATATTCTGGCAGCCGATTATTTGAATATAATGTATATTCCAAATGTTGGTGAAATTGTAATTTTCATGTCTGCATTTGTTGGAGCATGTGTTGGTTTCCTATGGTACAATTCTTTTCCAGCACAAGTTTTTATGGGAGATACAGGAAGTTTATCTCTAGGTGGAATCATTGCAGTTGTTGCAATACTTATCAGGAAAGAATTACTTATTCCAATCCTCTGTGGGGTATTTCTTATAGAAAATTTATCGGTTGTATTACAAGTAGGTTGGTTTAAATATACAAAGAAGAAATATGGAGAAGGAAGGAGAATTTTTAAGATGTCACCACTTCATCATCATTATCAGAAATTAGGATATCATGAAAGTAAAATTGTCACAAGATTTTGGATTATAGGAATTATGTTGGCAGTACTAACAATTGTAACTCTGAAATTAAGATAATGAAAAAGTTAGTAATTCTGGGAGGAGGAATTAGTGGAATTGGAGCAGCTCTACTGGCAAAGAAAAATGGTTATGATGTTTTTGTGTCTGATAAAAGTATCATTTCAGAGAAAGAAGTTCTTACAAATAATGATATAAAATGGGAGGAAGGCACACATTCTATTGAGGAAATTATGACTGCCTCAGAGGTAGTAAAAAGTCCTGGCATTCCTGATTCAGTTGATGTGATAAAAAGGATTAAGGAGAAAGGAATTTCTGTTATTTCAGAAGTAGAATTTGCATATAGATTTACTAATGCAAAGATTGTAGCAATTACCGGAAGTAACGGAAAAACAACAACTACACTTTTGATTGGTCATATTTTGGAAAAGGCTGGATATGATGTGTTGGTGGCTGGAAATATTGGGACTGGTTTTTCAAAATCAATTTCTGAAAGAGATTACGACTACATTGTTTTGGAGTTAAGTAGTTTTCAGCTTGATGGAATAAAAGATTTTAAAGCAGATATCGCAATACTGTTGAATATCACTCCAGATCATTTAGACAGGTATGAGAATCGTTTTGAAAATTATATAAAATCAAAATTAAGGATTACAAATAATCAAAATGAGAACGATGTATTTATTTATAATTATGATGATAAAAACATCAGAGAAAAGAGTAATACAAAAACAAAAATGATTCCATTTAGTTTAAATAAAGAATTTGAAAATGAAGGAGCTTTTTATAAAAACAATAAAATAAATATTAATTTAAATAATAACGAAATGACAATTCAAGATTTAGCTTTACAAGGTAAACATAATGTTTATAATTCAATGGCTGCAGCTGTTGCTTCTAGAGTTTTAGAGGTGAAAGATTTTATTATCCGCCAAAGCTTGCAAGATTTTAAAAATATAGACCATAGATTAGAACATGTTATTAATGTTCATGGTATCGAATTTATTAATGATTCAAAAGCTACAAATATAAATTCGGTTTGGTTTGCATTAGAAAGTATGCATAAAGACACAATTTGGATTGTAGGAGGTATAGATAAAGGAAATGATTACTCTGAACTGCTGGAATTGGTAGATGAGAAAGTAAAAGCCATTGTGTGTATTGGTCAGAATACAGATAATATTCATAAATATTTTAAATCTCATGTAGATAATATTGTAAATGCAAACAGTATGAATGAAGCGGTTGGATTTTCATATCAGTTAGCAGAAAAAGGAGATGTTGTTTTACTTTCTCCTGCATGTGCAAGTTTTGATATGTTCAGTAATTTCGAGCATAGAGGAACAGAATTTAAAAAATCTGTCAGAAGTTTATAAGATTATGTCAAACCTTTCTCAATTCATAAAACTAGAAGGAGATAAAACAATATGGACCATTGTATTCTCATTACTTACTATATCTGTTTTAGTTGTGTATAGTGTTGAAGGCTTGTCTGCAACTACTTCACATGTTCGAAATATATTTATTGGTCTTGTAAGTATGTATATGGTACATAAACTTAAGTTTAAGTATTTCTCAAAATTGAGTGTTGTTGCTGTTCTAATGAGTGTTGTTTTATTAATTGTAGTTCTTCTTATTGGTATCGAAATAAATGGAGCAAAAAGATGGATTTTTTTAGCGGGACTGTCTTTTCAACCTTCAGACTTAGCAAAAATTTCCATATTAGTTTTGATGTGCAGACAGATAAGTAAATACAGAGATTATTTACATGATTGGAAAGGGTTTATTTGGTATTTGTTTGGACCTCTAGTTCTTATATGTTTATTAATATATCCATCTAATTTTTCTACTTCTGCTTTAGTTTTTTTAAATGGTTTTTTTCTGATGATTTTCGCAAAAATTCATTATAAATTTTTACTATCTATTGTAGGTGTAGGATTATGTATCGTTGGGATTACTTATTTAGGAGGAAAATATATTCCATCATTTCAGAAATCATTTACGCGTTCTGTTACTTGGGTGAGTAGAATTGATGCTTTTTTATCTATTAATTCAGAAAATCATCTTAAAGATGAAAATCGTCAGCAAAATGAAGCGAAGATTGCAATAAAAAATGGAGGATTATTCGGAGAAGGACCAGGAAAGGGAGTGCAACAACATTTTGTATATGCTGGTGAATCAGATTTTGTTTATGTCCTTACTATTGAACAATATGGTATTATTTTTGGAGGCTTACTTCCTATGTTTCTATATTTATTATTTTTTTACAGATCGATAGTTATTTCTAGAAGAACATCAAGTGTTTTTGGATCACTTACAATTGCATCCTTGTCGTTTGCTTTTATATTACAGGCAGCAGTAAATATGGCGGTAAATGTGGGATTAATTCCTGTTACAGGACAAACATTACCTTTAATAAGCAAAGGAGGAACTTCTATAATTTTCACATGTATTGCTATTGGTATAATATTAAGTATAAGTAAAAACACTGAATATAGAGATTATGAAAAAGCTTAAAGTAATAGTTAGTGGTGGTGGAACGGGAGGTCATATTTTTCCTGCAATTGCGATTGCAAAATCATTAGAAAGAAAAGTAGAAGATATTGAACTGTTATTTGTTGGAGCAAAAGATAGAATGGAAATGCAGAAAGTTCCGGATTCCGGATATAAAATTGAAGGATTATGGATCTCAGGATTTCAGAGAAGTTTTAGTAGGAAGAATCTATTATTTCCTTTTAAATTAATAAGTAGCTTGATAAAATCAAGAAAGATAATAAGAAGATTTCAACCAGATTTAGTGATTGGGACAGGTGGTTTTGCTTCAGGGCCTCTGTTGTATGAGGCTAGTAGAAAAGGAATCCCTTCTGTCATACAGGAGCAAAACTCTTATCCGGGGATTACAAACAAATTACTTGCAAAAAGTGTGCAAAAGATTTGTGTAGCGTATGATAATATGGAACGGTTTTTCCCAAAAGAAAAATTGATTTTTACTGGAAATCCAATTAGAAAAGAGATATTAAATTCTTCAAATAAAAGAGAAGAAGGAAAGAATTTTTTCAAACTCCATAATCGAAGAATTACCGTACTTGTAGTTGGCGGAAGTTTGGGAGCAAAAACGATTAATGAATCAATAAATAATAATTTGGGGGAGTTTAAGAAAAACAAACTTAATCTGATTTGGCAGACTGGAGTTTCATATGAGAATCAATCTAAAGAATCTGTAAAAAATATAAACGTAAGTGGTATTCAGTCTTATAAGTTTATAAAGGAGATGGATTTAGCGTATGCAGCCGCAGATATTATAGTATCAAGAGCTGGAGCTATAGCAATTTCGGAGCTATGTTTTGTAGGAAAACCAGTTATTTTAGTGCCATCTCCAAATGTTGCAGAGGATCACCAAACACAAAATGCACAATCGTTAGTTAATAAGAATTCTGCACTCATGGTAAAAGATGTGGAATCTAGGCTTAAACTTGTAGAGAAGATAAAATCTCTTTCTGAAAATAAGGATTTACAGGAGGAATTAAGTAGAAATATAAAAAAATTAGAGGTAAAAGATGCAGCGGATAGGATAGCAGATTTATCATTAGAATTAGTGAAGTAATGAAATTGAAGGAATATAAAAATATTTATTTTGTTGGAATTGGAGGTATTGGTATGAGTTCCATTGCCAGATATTTCAACAATAAAAATGTAAATATTTTTGGATACGACAGAGTAAAATCTTCTTTATGTGTTGAATTAGAGAATGAAGGAATGAAGATTCATTACACAGAAGACACTAATCAGATTTCAGTACAAAAGGAAGATACTCTAGTCATTTATACTCCAGCAATTCCATCTGAGAATACCGAATTAAGTTATTTCGTTAAAAACAATTATATTGTAATGAAAAGATCGGAAGTGTTGGGTGAAATTACAGAAGATCATTTTACCATTGCCATAGCAGGAACGCACGGTAAAACCACTACTTCCACAATAATTGCTCATATTCTACATGATTCCGGAATGGATTGTACTGCTTTTTTGGGTGGTGTAAGCACAAATTATAACTCTAACCTGATTTTTGGAACAGAAAAATCGGTAGTTGTTGTAGAAGCAGATGAATTTGACAGATCATTTTTAACCTTAAACCCAGATGTTGCGGTAATAACTTCTGTAGATGCTGATCATCTAGATATCTATCAAAATAAAGAGAGATTGATTTCAGCTTTTTCTGATTTTACAAATAAAATAAAAAGTGGAGGAACATTATTTTTGGAAGAAAATATTGATACATCTATTGTAAATCGAGATGATATTTCAGTATTAAAATATGGATTGTCTATTAGTTCAGATTGTAAAGGAACTTATATTTCTCCAGATAAAAATACTATGAAATTTCAAGTAGAATGTAATGGTAATACTTTTGATGATTTGAGATTAAATATGGGAGGAGTGTATAATGTTCTGAATGCAGTTGCTTCTGTTTCTGTTGCCAATTTACTAGAAATAGATTCTTCCAAAATTGTAGATGGAATAAATACTTTTATGGGAATAAGAAGAAGATTTGAAACTCATATTTCATCAGACAAATTAGTATTTATTGATGATTATGCACATCATCCAAAAGAGGTAACGGAAAGTATAAATGCGGTAAAACAGATGTATCCTGAAAGAGAAATTACAGTAGTCTTTCAGCCGCATTTGCATAGCAGAACTAAAGATTTTATGAATGAGTTTGCAAATTCTCTATCTCTAGCAGATGAATTAATTTTATTAGATATATATGGAGCTCGTGAAGAAGAAATTGAAGGAGTAAGTTCTCAAATTTTACTTAATAAATGTACATCTACAAAAAAGGAATTAAGCGCGCTTGATTCTGTAGTTGAAAAGATTGCAGATAAAGAAATTGACGTATTATTAACTCTAGGTGCAGGAGATATTAGTACAATTATTGAACCATTAAGATTGAGATTATCATGAAAGGTATGTTCAATTTAATAAGGTTTGTAGTAGCGATTTCAGTACTAGGATTTATGATTTATTTTGCAGGGGAAAATAATAAGGAAAATTACTGTAAGCTAACAGACATAAATATTGATAATGGAATGAGTTATTTGGAAAGAATGATGAAATTTGGAAATGCATTTGTTACAAATGATGTGATAAATGATTATTTATTAGATAATAACTTACATCCAGATTCTATAAAGATGAATGATGTTTCATTTAAGAATATTGAATCTTTATTGGCAAATCACCCTTCAATAAAGTCTGCAAATGTGTATTCTGACATGCAGGGTAAGGTGTTTGTTTCAGTTGTTCAAAGAAAACCAATTGTACGAGTTCAGAATGGGAAAGATGGTTATTATTTAGATGAAGATGGATTACGAATGCCTCTTTCAAATGAATATACTGCTAGAATGTTATTAGTTACTGGAGAAGTAAACTTAGTAAATGTGAATGACTTATATTATTTGTCTAATATCATTATAAAAGATGAGTTTTTGAAGAAACAAATTGTGCAAATTGATATTAATAAAGATTCTGAATTATTGATGCTTACACAAATTGGAGAACAATTAGAGTTTGGACAAATAAAAGAAGTGGGAGAGAAGTTTGAAAAACTGAAATTATATTATGAGAAAGGAAATTCTCAGAATCAAGAATATAAAGCACTAAACCTAAAATATAAAAATCAAATAGTTTGTATTAAAAAATAAAAAAATGAAAGATAACACAAACACAACAGAGAATATTGACACTCAGTCTGAAATTGTAGTAGGATTAGATATAGGAACAACAAAAATAACCGTAATAGTTGGTAAGAAGGATCAGTATGGTAAATTAGAAATACTCGGTACAGGAAAATCTGTTTCGAATGGAGTTAGCAGAGGAGTTGTGGCTAATATTGATAAAACAGTCGATTCGATAAAGATTGCTGTAGAAGATGCTGAGAAAGAATCAGGAATAACAATTGAGGAGGTGTATGTTGGTATTGCCGGTCAGCATATAAAGAGTCTACAACATAGAGGAGAGATGGTTCGTGATGATATTGATGAGGAAATTACAAAGTTTGATTTAGATAAATTAGATAATAATATGTTTAAGTTAGTTACTATTCCTGGTGAAGAGGTTATTCATGTAATACCACAGGAGTATACGGTTGATGGAGAAGACTTTATTCAGGATCCTAAAGGAATGGCTGGAGTACATATAGAAGCAAACTTTCATATTATTACAGCTAAGAGTGCTGCTGTAAAAAATATAATCAGATGTGTAACAAAAGCAGGATTAAAACCAAGAGATTTAATTTTAGAACCGTTCGCCTCAGCTGAAGCAGTTTTGGATAATGATGAATTACAAGAAGGAGTTTGTCTGGTAGATATAGGTGGTGGAACAACTGACATTGCTATATTTTTAGACGGAATTATCCGACATACTGCTGTCATCCCTTTTGGAGGAAATGTAATTACTAAAGATATAAAACAAGGAATTCAGATTTTAGAAAAACAAGCAGAAATGCTAAAAATAAAATTTGGGTCTGCTATGTCATCTTCTACAAAGGAGAATGTAATAGTTTCTATTCCTGGATTAAGAACGAACGATCCAAAAGAAGTTTCGGTTAAAAACTTATCTGCTGTAATAGAATCAAGAATGAAAGAAATAATAGATCTAGTAAATTATCAGATAAAATCTTCTGGGTATTTTGATAAACTAATGACAGGAATTGTAATAACTGGAGGTGGCTCTCAATTAAGAAATCTGCCCCAATTATTTTCTTATATAACTGGAAAAGAGGTTCGGATTGGGTTGCCAAATGAACATTTAGGAAAAGGTTCGAAAGATCTAATAAAGAGCCCAATTTACGCAACAGGTGTTGGATTAGTTCAGAAAGGATTTGAAAATGTAGATTGGGAAAAGGTTGTAGGAGGAGGTCCAGATTCTAATAATCTTGAACTTCCTGAGGAACCTCCAATTACTCCAAAATCAGGAATAGGAGGAAAATTAAAACAAATGTTAGAGGACTGGTTCTCTGATGAAGAAATAAATTAAACTAAATTATTAACAAATAAAATCAATAAATTATGAGCGAAAATGAAAACATAATTGATTTCAATCTCCCGAAAAACCAGTCTTCTGTTATAAAAGTTATCGGTATTGGAGGTGGAGGTGGAAATGCAATTAATTACATGTATGAAAATGGAATTGAAGGAGTAGATTTTGCTGTCTGCAACACAGATACGCAAGCATTAGAAGCTAGTTCAATTCCGGTAAAAATACAATTAGGAGAAAATCTAACTAATGGTTTAGGAGCCGGTTCTAATCCAGAAGTTGGAATGCAAGCAGCTGTTGAAAGTATTGATAGGATAAATGAACTTTTGGATTCTAATACTAATATGCTTTTTATTACTGCTGGAATGGGTGGTGGTACCGGAACTGGAGCAGCTCCTGTAATTGCAAAAGCAGCTAATGAAAAAGGTATTCTTACTGTTGGAGTGGTTACTATGCCATTTGAAACAGAAGGAGGCAGAAGACATGAGCATGCTAAATCTGGTTTAGAAGAACTTAGAAAACATGTGGATACACTTTTAGTTATTAATAATCAGAAGCTATTGGAAGTTCATGGTGATTTAACACTCAGTAAAGCATTTAGTAAAGCGAATGAGGTATTAAATATCGCTACTAAAGGAATTGCGGAAGTAATTACTCAACATTTAACTGTAAATATTGATTTGTCAGATGCCAGATTAGTATTACAAAAAAGTGGTACTGCAATTATGGGACAAGCGGAAGCAGAAGGTGAAAATCGAGCAGTGGAAGCTGTAAAAAATGCATTAGATTCTCCACTTTTAAATGATAATGATATATTTGGCTCAAAACATGTATTACTAAAAATTGTAACGGGAGATTCTGAAGAAGATGAAATCTCAATGAATGAATTGAAATTAATTACGGATACTATACAGAAACAAGCTGGTAATAATGTAAATATTATTAATGGTGTTGGTACAGATCCTGAATTAGGTTCAAAACTTTCTGTTACAGTAATTGCAACTGGTTTTGAAGCAAAAGAAGAACAAAAAGAGGTGGTAGTTGGCATTGGAGAAGACGAAACCTTAGATACTATTTCTTCAAATTCTAAAATAAAAGATGAAACTACAGAAAAATTAACAGAAGATTTCTCTCAGCAATCAATGTTTGATTTTGAGGATAATATGGATATTAGTTTCTCTGAAATAGAAGGTGCTGTATCGAACACTGAAGAAGATGAAAACAACTTAATAGAACCTACTGTTTCTGATTCAGTAGAGGAAGAAACAACTGAGATGAAAGAAGAGGAAAGAGTGATTTTGTCTTTAGATGACGATACTGTACAAACCAATGAAGTTGAAGAAGAAGTTATATTAGATTTGGATTCAGAAAAAGAGGAAATAAAAGAAGAAGATAATCAAGAAGAAGTTTCATTTCATTTTAATATGGAAGAAACCGAACAAGCTCCTTTAATGAGAGAAAGAGTTAGTATTAATTCCCAAGATTTGCCTGAAAATGAAATTACTTCTAGAAAAAGAGAAGAAAAGTTAAAGAACATTTCTAATATTTTACGAACTCCATCAGGATTAACAAATTTAATTGATGAGCCAGCTTTTAAAAGAAATGGAATAGATTTGGAAGATACTCCTCACTCTTCAGATTCTGAGATTTCAAGCCAAACATTATCTTTGGGAGATGATAATGTTGTTCAACTCAAGCAAAACAATTCTTTTCTACACGATAATGTAGATTAGAGGAAAATTTGCTTTTTATTGATTGTTGAAAGCCGAGCATGCTCGGCTTTTTTTATTCTACAAAAAAGTTTTAATTAAGAAATATTTTCCAGTTTTGGTTTTATTATTCGGAAACCATTTAATAATGCTTCTGATAATCTGTCAACATGCTGTTGATTGAGAGTAGTAGCAAACATACAAGCACAAGTATTTATCATGATGATATTTTCTTTTAAAAATAAATAATCAAGTAATTCATTAATAATCGTTTTTATCTCCTTTTCTTGATAGGCTTCTCTGTATGTTGTTGGTTTATTATTATTAAAATGCACTCTGAACATAGATCCATCTCCTGTAACACAAGCAGGTATTCCTGATAAACTAATTGATTCCTCTATTTGTTTTATTGCTATCTTGGTTAGTTTATTCAGGTCTAAAACAGCTTGTTTGTCAAACATCTTCATTGCTGTATAACCAGCAGTCATAGAGATAGGGTTGGCAGAGAAGGTCCCTGAATGTGGATGTCTTATTTTTTTTTCTGTAGGGTCAAGTACTTGCATAATTTCAGATTTCCCAGCTAATGCTCCAATAGGAAAACCTCCTCCAATAATTTTCCCTAAAGCTGTTAAATCTGGTTCTACATTATAATTTTCTTGTGCTCCAGAATAATTTACTCTGTAAGTTACAACCTCATCAAAAGCCAAAATTGTATTATTCTCTCTTGTCCATTTGTAAATAGCATCAATATATTCTTTAGTTGCAGGAATAAGACCTACTCTATGTGGTACAAGATCAATTAATACACAAGCAATTTCATTAGCATTCTGATTTAAGAGTTTAATAGTTCTTTCAATATCGTTATATGGGAAAATAACCATGTCATTTAAAACTCCCTTAGGAGTTTCTTCTACAATAGGAACAGGATTTGGCTTGTCAATAGTTCCCCAATTCGTAGGATTTGAAGTTTGGCTAATCTCAGCATAATCGTAAGTGCCATGATAAGTCCCCTCTGCTTTTGCAATCTTATGTTTTCCTGTATAAACTCTAGATGCTTTTATCATTGTCATTACCGCCTCTGTTCCAGAGTTCATAAATCTAATTTTCTCAAAAGATTTTGTGCGATTATTTAGTAGTTCGGCATACTTAACTTCTAATTCAGAACCCATAGTAAATGCTGAACCTTTTTGTAATTGATCAGTAACAGCTTCTATTATTTTAGGATGAGAATGCCCATGAATTAAAGAAGCCATATTGTTTGCAAAATCAATTCTTTTGCAACCATCAACGTCTGTTATGTAACTTCCATTAGCAGTTGACACATAGAAAGGATGAGGATTACGGAAAATAGTATTCCTGCTCACTCCACCTGTTAATACTTTGGTGGCTCTATCATAAATCTTTTCACTTTGCTTTCCTAATTGATTACTCTTTGTATTCATAATGAAGGATTATTTTTTCCGTATTGAAGTAAAGTGGCTTCAGTGTGTTTTTGCACAAAATCAAAATCAATATTTGGAGATAATTCTTTAATAAATAAACCATCTTCTTTTACATCAATAATAGCAAGATTGGTATAAATTCTTTCTACAACATTCTTCCCTGTTAAAGGGAATGCACAATCATTGATAATTTTTGGTAGTCCTTTTTTGGTTGTGTGTTGTGTGATTACAAAAATTCTTTTTACTCCCGCTACTAAATCCATAGCTCCACCAACAGCAGGGATAGCGTCTTTTTTTCCAGTACTCCAATTTGCTAAATCCCCATTTTTTGAAACTTGCATTGCTCCAAGTACACAAATATCTATATGACCTCCTCTTATCATTGCAAAACTATCGGCATGATGAAAATAACTAGCTCCAGAAATTGCAGAGATACATTTTTTTCCTGCATTTACAAGCTCTCTATCTTCCTCTTCTTTTGCAGGAACTTTCCCCATACCAAGTAATCCATTTTCTGTTTGGTATATTACTTCTCTGTCTTCAGGAACAAAGTCGGCTACTAATTCAGGAATCCCAATTCCTAAATTCACATAAGACCCTTCAGGAATATCGAGAGCTACCTTTTGAGCCATTTCTTCTCTGCTCCAACCTATTTTTTTTTCGTCTAACATGGGTATCGCATTTGATTTTCCACCAATTCCGATTCGTGTGCAGGATTAGTAATTTCAATTACTCTTTCTACAAAAATTCCTGGAGTAATTATTTCTTCTGGGTTTAATTTTCCTGCCTCAACAATTTGTTTTGATTGTACAATTGTAATATTTGCAGCAGAACACATGATTGGTCCGAAATTACGAGCTGTTGCATGATAAATAAGATTACCGTATCTATCGGCTTTATGGCATTTTACTAAAGAATAATCTGCTTTTATAGCGTACTCTAATACATTTTCTACTCCATTAATTATTCTACTTTCCTTCCCTACAGCAAGAGGAGTGTTTACTGAAGTTGGAGTAAAAAAAGCAGGAATACCAGCTCCTCCCGCCCTTATTCTTTCGGCAAGAGTTCCTTGCGGTACTAATTCTAACTCTATTTTTCCATCCCTGTAAAGTTCAGGAAACACCATAGAATTTGCTGTTCTTGGGAACGAACAGATCATTTTTTTTACTTGTTTGTTCTCAATAAGCGCAGCTAATCCAACATGTCCGCTACCAGTGTTATTACTAACAACTGTTAAATTTTTAGCTCCATTATCAATTAGTGCATGAATTAATTCAATTGGACTGCCAGCTTCACCAAAACCTCCAATCATAACAGTTGCTCCATCAAATATATCGGAAACCGATTCTACTAAGGAAGTAACTTGTTTATTGATCATTTTCTATAATTAATATTTACTCTCTTCGCAGATGTTTCAGATTTATTTGTGAGTTGTTTAACTAACACTACTTGTATCTTGCATAGATTTTTTAAATAACCCTGCTTCATCATAAATAACTCGATCTTCATATCCACTAAACCATATCGCCTCAGGGTTTCTGCCTACAATAGCTACTTTCCCTTTTAAGGGAGCGTCAAAAGCTCCACGTAATAATTTAAATATTACTACTCCATTTTCTGTGCCAGGGACTCCGGGTATTGGTTCATTAGTTACCGCTACAACTTCAGTTTTTCCTAGATAATGAGTGATCGATAGTCTTGCAGTTGATTCAACTCCGGATAAACCCTTTTGAGACTCATTTAACAGATTCCATGAGTCTTCTATACTTAGATTAAAAGCTTTGTGTCCAACAATATCACGTCCGCAGAAAAAGTACTGATTATTTACGTTATTCCTTTTTAATTCACGCTGCATTATTCTAATTGCTTGAGGGTCTTGATTGATACCCTTAATAAATGGAGCTTGATTTATAACTGTAATATAGTGTCGTTTAGCTAATTCTTTAACAGCTTTTTTAGTATTTTTTATCCACACTAATCCTCCGTCAGGATTATCAATGTAATTTCCATTTTTATCCTTTTGAAGAAATTCATCAGGATGATTAAAATGAATCATTAGTCTTAATTGTACTTCAGGATATATATCATTAAATTCATCCATCATATTAAAAAATGTTGAATCAAATCGATCTGGATAGAAAGCTAATTCTTTTGTTCCTAAACGTATATTCTCTATCCCACAATCAGCTAAAGCAGAAAACCATTCTGCTAATTTCTTATTAGGAAGTACCATTGGATCTCCTCCTGACATTAAAATTTCTCTTAATTTTTCCCGATTTGTTTCTGGATGTTTTCCTCCATTTTCTTTTACTATTCTGTTGTGTTCTAAGATGTATTCTACTAGTTCAGGTATTTGAGCTGTACCTTTTGACGAGACTGTACCGTCTTCTCTTCTAATTTCTTTTCTTGCTATTAACTCTTCTCTGTAGCAAAAACGGCAATGTGCTGAACAAGTATCAACAACATATATAAGTCCTAATTCATATTTATGTATTAGACCTTCTAATGGACTATAAGTCATCTGATTTCCAGGATCAGGAGCTCCTTCAAGGTCATATGTTTCTGCAGGACTAGCTTTAACCAAAGTTTGTATTGGTTTACTGTTTTTTGCAATTTGAAAATAATGATTAGTAATCTTTACGGGCATTCGAGCTTCTACATCATTTGGAGTATCTCTTAGGTCAACCAATGCTTGTAATTCTTCTTCTGAATAAAACCCTTGCATCTCTTCAGGAACTTTGTTGCCTATAAACTTATTTAGACCCCTGATCATTCCACGATCATATTTTGGGTTTTCAACTTTATCTAAAAATTTTTGAGCCTTTTCTGTTGGCTGATATTTTCTTTTAATAGTAGCTTTCGGATCTTTTTTAAACATCATAAATATAATTTTAATATATACATGCAAAGATAAATACAATTAATAAAAAAATAATGAAAAGATAATACTATTATCAACAAACTTTTCAATTTACTATGCTTAGCATAATACTTTATCTATTAAGTTTTATTTTTGTCTATTATTTATGAAAAAACTAATATTATTTTTAATTGCGATAACTACACTTGCAAATGTAAGTTATGCTTCTTTTCCTGTAATTGATGGTATGCAAAATGAGGTTATTCAAATTGATGATGAAGAACCTAATACAGGAGGTTTGTTATTTGCTGTGTTGAGTGTTTTATTGTCTTTGTTATCAGTTTTATTTATTTTTCTATTTATTGGTAATAGTTTCTCTCATAATGGAAATCCATTTCCTTATTTACTGTTGACAATAGCATCTGTTTTTGCTACAATATTTTCTGCCAAAAAAGCAAGAAAAAGAGATGTAAAGAGATCAACTTCCTTTATTGGGATATCTATTTTAATAATTTCTCTCCTTCTTATAAAGTTTCTTGTTTTTGATTAAATGAAAGAGATATTAAATATAAAGAAACTACTATTCATTTTTATTTCACTAATTATATTTACAAATGTAAGTTATGCTTCTTTTCCAGTTCATGGAGAAACTATAATTTTTATTGATACTATTATCCCAGATACTAATAAAGTAGTAAAGAAAGAAACGACGGAAGAGTATCATATTCGGATGCAGAAACAAGGATTTGATATTGAGAGTTGCGTATGTCAAAGATGTAGAGATGGTATTGCATCGAGAAATTATAAAACTGTAAACAGTAGATCTTCTAGTAGTTTGTTTAAAGCTGCTGCTGTTTTATGGATGATTGCTTTAATTGTCTTTGTAGTTTGGATATTAGATGGTGTTGCGTGTATTAATGATGTATCTACTTGTAGTTCTAATAATATCCCTTTAATAGTTTATGTGTCATTATTAATGTTATTTGGTTATTCAAGTATCTTTTATTTTCTTAAAGGGTTGTCTATTCAAAAGAGAAACAAAACCTTAAATAAAAAATCCCCACCAAATTGGCAGGGATTTTTAAGTTTTATATCTATAGAAATCTTACATCATTCCCGGCATTCCACCACCCCCCATAGGAGGCATAGGAGGAGTTTCCTCAGGAATATCAGAAATAACACATTCGGTAGTAAGTAGCATTCCCGCAACAGATGCTGCATGTTGCAAAGCGACTCTTACCACTTTAGCTGGGTCAATAATTCCAGATTTCATTAAGTTCTCGAACTTTTCTGTTTTTGCATTAAAACCAAAATCATTTTTTCCATCTTTTACTTTACTTACAATAACACTTCCTTCCATTCCAGCATTTGCTACAATTTGTCTGAGAGGTTCTTCTAATGATCTCTCAATAATATTGATTCCTGTTTGCTCATCATCATTTTCTCCAGTAAGTTTTTCTAATTTCTTTGCAGATCTTACAATAGCAACTCCACCTCCAGATACAATACCTTCTTCTACAGCAGCTCTAGTAGCAGCAAGAGCATCATCAACTCTATCCTTCTTTTCTTTCATTTCCATTTCAGATGCAGCTCCAACATAAAGTACTGCAACTCCACCAGCAAGTTTTGCTAGTCTTTCCTGAAGTTTTTCTCTATCATAATCAGAAGTAGTACTTTCAATTTGAGCCTTAATCTGATTTACTCTTGCTTTTATATTATCTGAATCTCCCTCTCCATTTATGATAGTCGTATTATCTTTATCTGTAACTATTTTTTCGCAACTACCTAACATTTCAATAGTAGCAGCTTCCAAAGTAAAGCCTCTTTCTTCTGAAATAACAGTTCCGTTTGTAAGGATTGCAATATCTTCCAACATAGCTTTTCTTCTATCTCCAAATCCTGGAGCTTTTACAGCAGATACTTTAAGAGATCCTCTAATTTTATTTACTACTAAAGTTGAAAGAGCTTCTCCGTCTACATCTTCAGCGATAATCATTAATGGTCTACCTGCTTTTGCAGTTTGTTCTAAGATTGGAAGAAGATCTTTCATTGTAGAGATTTTCTTGTCATAAATAAGAATGTACGGATTATCTAATTCCGTTTCCATTTTGTCGGCATCTGTAATAAAATAAGGAGACAGATATCCTCTGTCAAATTGCATTCCTTCTACTACTTCAACGGTAGTTTCTGTCCCTTTCGCTTCTTCAACAGTGATAACACCTTCCGTTTTTACTTTTTTCATTGCTTCAGCAATTAAATTCCCAATTACATTGTCGTTATTTGCAGAAATAGAAGCAACTTGTTCAATCATCTCGTAGCTATTACCTACTTTCTTTGATTGTTTGTCAATATCTGTAATTACTATTTCTACCGCTTTATCAATGCCTCTTTTTAAATCCATTGGGTTTGCTCCAGCAGCAACATTTTTAAGTCCTGAAGTTATAATAGCTTGTGCTAAAACAGTGGCTGTAGTTGTACCATCTCCAGCTAAATCAGCTGTTTTAGACGCAACTTCTTTCACCATTTGAGCTCCCATGTTTTCTAATGCGTCTTCTAGTTCAATTTCCTTAGCTACCGAGACCCCATCTTTCGTGATACTTGGGCCTCCAAATTTCTTTTCAATTACTACATTTCTACCCTTTGGTCCTAATGTTACTTTTACTGCATTTGCAAGAGCATCTACACCTCTTTTTAGTGCATCTCTTGCTTCTGTATCGAATGATATATTTTTAGCCATTTTAGATTTTATTTTTGTGTTATTAAATTATTGCAAATATGTCTGATTCTTTCATGATAATAAACTCCTCTCCTTCATGTTTAAGTTCTGTTCCAGCATACTTTCCATACAAAACAGTATCCCCAACTTTTACTGTAATAGGTTGATCTTTTGTTCCGTTTCCTACTGCCATTACCGTTCCTTTTTGTGGTTTTTCTTGTGCGTTATCTGGTATGATAATTCCAGATTGCGTAGTCGTTTCTGCTTCCGATACTTTTATAAGTACTCTGTCAGCAAGAGGTTTAATTTTTGAGGTCATCTATGTATTATTTATATTAATATTTGTGATTACTTTAATAAAGAGGTTCAATTATTATGCCAAATTAAAAAATGAGATAATTTCGGAAAAATTGTCAGATTCATATGGTACTTACTAGAATGTTTAAGTAAAGATTAATTAGTCGTTTCTTTATGTTTTCCTGCGGGTTTTTTGAGTTTCCTTCAAAAATTTAAATCCAAATATTGGAAGCAAGTGTTAAAACAATGAGAGAAATTGCTAAAGTCCAAGTAGCCTTTTCAAGGAAATCAGTAGTATTCTTTGCTCCCATTATTTGGCTTGCACCACCTCCGAATGAAGAAGACAATCCACCTCCTTTAGGATTTTGGATAAGAATAATTAATACTAGTAATATTGAACAAATAATAATTAAGATTGTAATAGCTGATATCATAGATTATTTCTTTTTTAAGTTGGTTATCAAATTAATTTGGTCGGCAAAGAAACTACTTTTTTTCGGATATTTCAAACTTAATTTTTTATAAGATTCAATTGCCTTTTCAAAATATTCTTGTTCTAGGTAAACACGAGCTAAAGTTTCGGTTACTAATTCATCATTTTCAATAATAGATGATTTTGCTGTTTCTGTAGCAGAAAAAAACTTGTTTTTTTCTATTTTTATTGTAGGACTTTTCTTAATAAAGTTATTTATCAGATCTGTTTCCTCTTCTGTTTCTTCTCTGTTAATTTTTTGTACTTTGGTAAGAGATAGCCACTCTGAAAAAGAATGTTCTTCTGTTTCGTCAAACTCTAAAGGTTTACCTATTTTTAATTCTTTTTTTGGAGTAATTATTACCTCTTCTTCAACTTTTATTACTTCAATTGGAATATTTTCTTTTACTATTTTATCTTTTTTCACATCTTGTGATATAAGTCTGAAGAGTTGTTTTCTATCTAAAGAATAAAGAGCTGCCTTTTTAAGTTTTTGATTATATCTTACACTTTCAGTATTTAACAATCCTTTAGCAAGCAAAACATGTGAAATAGAGAATGAAGGGTGTTTTATACTCATATCTTCCAAGAAAGTAATATCCTTTCTATTTATCAGATTGGGGCTTTCAATTAATGATATGATTCTTTCCGTATTCATCACCAATTAACTACTGATTTATTAAAAATATCCTCTACTAATTCAGTGCAGATTTGCTCCATATAAGTTTCTTCAACTTGACTTAAATCTTCATCTGCAGGGAAATCTTTATATCTACTAAATGTAGAATTGAAATTTATATTTTCATCAAATTTATTTACAAATTTTACTTGCACTTTTATGGTTAGTCGGTTTTGTCTTGCTGTTTCATTTGCCTGAATAGATATTGGTTTTATAGTGTAAGAAGTTATTTCTCCTTCAAACGATAAATCACCATCATCTTCAATTTGCTCTAAGGAAGTCTGTCTAGTAAAATGTTCTTTTAGCATTTCAGTGAAAACAGAACTTAATGATGCGTTGACAGTAGTTGCTTTATTATTAAAATAATCTACAGAAAATGTTTTCACATCAGGAGAAATAGATGCTCCAGTGAAAGAATAAAACCCACACGAACTAAATATTGTAATTAACGATATGTACAGAATTTTCTTCATTTAGAGATTAAATTCTTTGATTTTCCGATATAGTGTTCTTTCAGATATTCCTAATTCGTCAGCAGCTAATTTTCTTTTTCCATTGTGTTTTTCTAAGGATTGTTTGATTAGCATTTTTTCATGATCTGCTAACGAAAACGAAGAATCTGATTCCTCAGTTTTATTTGTAGTATCATGCGAAACTAATGTAATTTCGTTCTCTGAGAGATCATTAAAAACTTGAGTTGTTTCTGTTTCTCCATCCTTTTTCATTAAATCAAAAGTAATCTTTTTTAGTTCAGTTAGATCTCTTTTCATGTCAAAAAGCACTTTATACAAGATTTCTCTTTCTGATAAGTCAGCTTTATTTTTATCTTCAAACAAAATAGGGGTATTTGAAGAATTCTTGTTTTCTGGTAATGAATCTAAGATGGTTTGTGCACTAATATTTCTTTCTTTTTCTATTACAGAAAGTTGAGAGACAAAGTTTTTTAGTTGTCGTATATTTCCTGGCCAATTATAATTTGTAATTATATCCATAGCCTCTTCATCTAATCGGATAGAAGGGGTGTTGTATTGCTCTGAAAAATCGGAAGCAAATTTTCTGAAGAGTAATGAAATATCTTCTTTTCTTTCTCTTAAGGATGGAATAAAAATACTTACAGTATTTAATCTATAATATAAATCTTCACGGAATTTCCCATTTTTAATCGCCTGAGGTATGTTGATATTTGTTGCTGCAATCACCCTGACATTTATTTTAATTGGGGTAGAAGAACCAACTTTTATAAATTCTCCACTCTCTAATACTCTTAACAAGCGAACTTGAGTAGACAGAGGAAGTTCTGCAACTTCATCTAAGAAAATAGTTCCACCATCTGCAACTTCAAAGTATCCTTTTCTGCTATCATGAGCTCCAGTAAAAGAACCTTTTTCATGACCGAATAATTCACTATCAATTGTTCCTTCCGGAATAGCTCCACAATTTACTGCAATATAATTGTTGTGTTTTCTCTTACTTGCTTGATGTATTATTTTTGGAATACTTTCTTTCCCTGTCCCACTTTCTCCGGAAACGAAAACTGAAATATCTGTAGGAGCAACCTGAAGTGCAATATTTATTGATCTATCAAGAAGGACACTATTTCCTATTATTCCAAATCTTTGTTTTGCTTGTTGAACTTTCATAATTAAATAGATTTACCTTTTAATGTCGCTGATGTACATTCATTTATTTTTACCATAACAAAATCACCTATATTATGATTTTCTTTTGGAAATACAACAACTGAATTATAAGTAGTTCTTCCATATAGAAAATCATCAGATTTTTTTGATGTTCCTTCTACGAGAACTTCATATGTATTTCCTAGTTTTTCTTGGTTTCTAAGTAGAGAATGTTTCATTTGTTTGTCAATGATCTCGGAGAGTCTTCTTTGTTTAATTTCCTCAGGAATATCATCTTCTAATCTTGCCGCAGGTGTATTTGGTCGTTCTGAATATTTAAACATGTATCCAAACTCATATTTTACATAGTCCATCAAACTTAATGTATTCTGATGATCTTCTTCTGTTTCTGAACAGAAACCTGTAATAATATCCATTGAAATAGAACAATCTTTGATATTTTCTTTAATGTTATCAATTAGATCTAAGTATCTTTCTCTATTATATCCTCTGTTCATTAATTGTAAGATTTTACTACTTCCTGATTGTACAGGTAAGTGAATATGTTTGCAGATATTATCGTATTTTATCATTGTTTCTATTACCTCTTTACTTATATCTTGAGGGTTTGATGTTGAAAATCGGATTCTTAATTCAGGGTATGTATTTGCAACCTTATCTAATAAAATCGCAAAATTTATACTTTCTTTCTTGGTTTTTTCAGAAGATTTTCCAAAATCTTTTTTTGCCCCACCTCCATACCAAAGATAAGAATCTACATTCTGACCAAGAAGAGTAACTTCTTTATATCCATCTGATACAAGTTGTTTACATTCGGTAATTATACTTTTAGGATCTCTACTTCTTTCCCTTCCTCTGGTAAATGGAACCACACAAAAAGTACACATATTATCACACCCTCTGGTAATGGAAACAAATGCTGTTACTCCGTTCCCTCCAAGTCTTACAGGATTAATGTCTGCATATGTTTCTTCTCTGGATAATATAACATTTACTGCTTTTCTGCCATCATCAACTTGTTTTATTAGGTTCGGTAAGTCTCTGTATGCATCAGGTCCTACTACAATGTCAACTAATTTTTCTTCTTCCAGTAATTTATCTTTCAATCTCTCTGCCATGCATCCCAATACCCCTACAATCATTCCTTTATTCCCCTTCTTTTTTATGGAATTATAAAACTCTAATCTTTTTCTGATTGTTTGTTCTGCTTTTTCTCGAATCGAACAAGTATTTACAAAAACTAAATCAGCTTCACTAATGTTTTGTGTAGTAGTAAAACTTTCTTCTTTAAGGATAGAAGCAACAATCTCGGAATCAGAAAAATTCATCTGACATCCATAACTTTCAATATACATTTTCCTAGAAGCATTAGGTTTGTTTGCTAAATTCAAACTTTCTCCTTGTTTGCTTTCTTCAATATCTTTTACAATCAATTGTTCTAAATTCATTTATTCATTTATTTTAGAACTGCAAAATTAAAATTTTTTGACAAACTATGACAATGTGTCAGATGTTATTTTATTTATATTATTATATAATATAGGTAAACTGACATAAAATTTTATTTGGCAGATTCAAATTTTATTTATTTTATTTGCAAAACTTTTTTAATTAAACTTTATAAAATCATTATGGCAAAGAACTTAGTAATTGTAGAGTCTCCAGCAAAAGCAAAAACAATTGAAGGATATTTAGGAAAAGAATTTTTGGTGAAGTCAAGTATTGGTCATATCAGAGATTTACCTAAGAAAGGAGGGATGGGAATAGATATTGAAAATGGATTTACTCCTAAGTATGAGGTCTCGGAAGATAAAAAAAATGTTGTTTCAGAATTAAAAAAGTGTGTAAAAGCAGCAGATACAGTGTGGCTTGCAACGGATGAG
>Ga0257121_1000706_pt1 | contig 27068 bp, 17 predicted proteins | sample SI106_100metaG_FD_190180 | JGI IMG/M metagenome (GOLD analysis project Ga0257121, IMG submission 190180) | Marine microbial communities from Saanich Inlet, British Columbia, Canada - SI106_100 | ecosystem: Environmental > Aquatic > Marine > Inlet | place: Canada: British Columbia | collected...
AAGAAAATCAACTAGAGAAATTGAAGGTATATGGGAAGATGTATATTATGACCCAGATGGAATTCCAGACAATGGAGATGAATACTGGGAAGAGGAAGTCCACACTAGTGGACCATATAATGTAGACTACCATACTGGTAACAGGTTTTCTATTACATTTGGATTTAATTTAGGAAGATAATATATAATTACAAATAAACTAAAAGGGGATTTATATCCCCTTTTTTTGTTTCTTTGCAAAATGGAACACAAAGCAGGATTTGTAAATATTATAGGCAACCCAAATGTTGGGAAATCTACCTTAATGAATGTCCTTATTGGAGAAAAACTTTCTATCATCACCAATAAAGCACAAACAACTAGGCACCGAATTTTAGGGATACTTAATGAAAAAGATTTTCAAATTGTTTTTTCAGATACTCCTGGAATCATTCAGCCCGCTTACAAACTACAAGAAAGTATGATGAATTTTGTACATAGTGCATTTCAGGATGCTGATGTACTAATTTACATGGTAGAAATTGGGGAAAAAGGATTGAAAGATGAAAAACTATTTGAGAAAATAAAAAATACTTCTACTCCAGTTTTATTATTACTAAACAAAATTGATTTAGTAAAACAGGAAGAAGTATCCGTACAAATTGAATACTGGAAAGAAGCAGTTCCTAATGCAGAGATACTGCCTATTTCGGCTCTCAATAAATTTAACATTCAGGAAATATTAGATAGAATTTTGGAACTTTTACCAATTTGCGAACCATATTATGACAAAGATGCTATAACCGACAAACCAATCCGGTTTTTTGTAGAAGAAAAAATAAGAGAGAAAATATTAAAACACTATAAAAAAGAGATTCCTTATTCGGTACAAATAGAAGTAGAAGAATTTTTTGAGGAAGAAACAATAATTAGAATTAGAGCAATTATCTATGTACTCCGTGAAAGTCAGAAAGGAATTATTATTGGACACAAAGGACAAGGAATAAAACGAATAGGAACAGAAGCAAGAAGAGAATTAGAAAGATTTTTAGGAAAACAAATCTATTTAGAAACTCCAGTAAAAGTAAAGAAAAACTGGAGAAATGACGACAGACAATTAAAACAATTCGGATACGAATAAGATGAGTAATATAGTAGCGATAGTAGGAAGACCAAATGTGGGTAAATCCACTCTGTTTAACAGATTAACAGAAAGCAGACAAGCCATAACTCACGAACAACCTGGGGTGACTAGAGATAGACATTACGGAAAGTCAGAATGGGGAGGGCAAGAATTTTCGGTAATTGATACCGGAGGATACATAACAGGTTCGGATGATGTTTTTGAAGGAGAAATAAGAAAACAAGTAGAACTTGCCATTGATGAATCAAATGTAATTCTGTTTATTGTAGATGCAAAAGAAGGAATTACAGAAATGGATTCTGCAGTTTCAAAACTCCTGAGAAAAACTGCTAAAAAAGTTTTAGTTGTAGCCAATAAAACAGACAATACCAAACTTTTAAATGAAGCTGTAGAGTTTTACAACCTAGGAATGGGAGAATACTACCCTATTTCATCTATGAGTGGAAGTGGAACGGGTGATTTATTAGATGAATTGATTTTACATTTTGAAGAAGAGGATTTTGAAGAATTCGATCTTCCTAAATTTGCAATTATTGGCAGACCAAATGTTGGGAAATCTTCTTTTGTAAATGCACTCTTAGGTAAAGAGCAAAACATTGTAACCGATATTGCCGGAACAACTAGAGATTCTTTAAATACTAGGTTCAATAAATTCGGTTTTGATTTTTATTTGGTTGATACTGCTGGAGTAAGAAAGAAGAAAAATGTACACGAAAACTTAGAATTTTATTCTGTAATGCGTGCTGTTCGAGCTATAGAACATTCGGATGTTTGTATCCTAATGATTGACGCCACTAGAGGATTTGAAAGTCAGGACCAAAGAATATTTCATATTGCAGATAAGAACAAGAAAGGAATTGTAATACTTGTAAATAAATGGGATGCTATTGAGAAAGACACTGAAACAACAAAGAAATTTGAAGAGAGTATTAGGAAACAAATTTCTCCTTTTACAGATATCCCAATCTTGTTTATCTCTGCACTAGAAAAACAAAGGTTATTAAAAGGATTGGAAACTGCAATTGAAGTGTATAAAAATAGAGCTCAGAAAATTACTACTTCCGAGCTTAACGAAACCATGCTTGCTATAATTGAAAAAAATCCACCTCCATCAACAAAAGGAAAGTACATAAGAATAAAGTATTGCACCATGCTTCCTACCCCTACTCCATCATTTGCATTCTTTGCAAATCTACCTCAGTATATTAAAGAACCTTACAAAAGATTTTTGGAAAATAAAATCAGAGAGATTTATAATTTTTCGGGGGTACCTATCATAATTTACTTTAGGCAGAAATAAAAAAATCCACCAAAAGGTGGACTTTTCTTTTATATTTTATTATGAGATTAGTCAATAATTATTTTTTTAGTGACACTTCCCTTTTCCGTTTTCAAATTTAACAAGTAAATTCCTTTATCTAAATCCGAAAGGTTAAGAGTTGTAGAATTTGAAAACTCAAATCTTTTAACTTCTCTTCCATTTAGATCAGATAAAGTAGCATTTATTTTTTCATTACTTTCTGAAGTAATTGTTACATTATAAGTTGTTGGGATTGGAAAAACTTTAAAATATGTATTATCTAATTCGGCAATACTATTAACTCCAGCACTTTCTAGAAAGTCAATGTCTTCAACATTTCCTACTGAGTCTAAATAGATTTGAACTAAAACAAATTTCACTAAAGGATCATTAGACCAAAACTGAAAAGAAGAATTTATTTCTACTTCTGAAGGGAAAATAATTTGTGGCATTGGATACCAATTACTACCCGTTCCTCCAAATAATGTATCTGTACAATAAACAAAATAATCTGTAGTAGTAATATCATCTGCTTTTAATCTTAACGCTTCAAAAGTACCCATGGGAATTGTCACACTTCCATAAGCATCAACATTAAAGTCTGTAGTAGATGTAATTACAATTTTAATTGAATCTACAGTTTGAGCTTGACCTGTTGTAATCAGAACTGCTAAAGAATCCGGAACAAACATATTAACCATTGACGAATCCATAATTGTTAATGGCCCAATAGAAGTTGAAAATCCATATGTTAAAGGTAGTGGAAGTACTAATTGAGGATAAGGAACATCATCAAAACCTACAAGATTAAGCCCTGTTGAGGACTTATTAATGTAAATATATTCACCCTGATCATCAATACAGATATTAGCTGTAGGATGATAAGCTTCAAAGGGAGTTCCAACCGGTGATATAATTTCCATAGTATCTAATCCTGAAATATTCAAAGTACTAAAATCCCATGTTTGGTTTGCTCCAGCATTACCAGTAGTTATGGATGAGTTAGGCATATCATCATAAGCTTGATAAATTACATCACCTATTCCTAATATATCTGCATCTGTTACTGTTATCTGTGCAAAAGAAAATACAGTAGAAATTGTTAGAGCTATTGTTAAAATTCTTGTTTTCATTTTTTTTAGTTTAAAATTAATTTATTTTTTTCTACTGAATTATTGTCTGAAATTTCTACAATAAAAATTCCTGATCCTAATTCTGATTTATTTATTTTAGTATTATTTATTATTTTTTCAGAATAAACTATTTGTCCCAAATTATTATAAATAATTAAATTCATTGGAGAATTTACTTCAATTGTAAAATCAGAATTTGAAGGGTTTGGATAAATTTTACTTCTAAAATCAACATTTTTTAAGGAAGTAGCATCACTAATAAACAAATCATAAGTTTGTGCCGAAAATGTAGGAATATCTAATGGAGTAGCTGGAAAGATAACTGTACCAATTACAGGAACCGTAATTGCAGGGATCTGAATATTAATTGTCATATCTACAGGGACAGAAAAAGTACCCGCTACAGTTGGAATTCCACTTAACTGAATACAACCATCTATTGATGAAGGATATTGACAACTTGCAATATCACACTGAGAAGAAAGTCCATTAGGAAGTCCCTGTACATCAAAAGTTACATGATTTACATCAACTGTCATGGTCGTGCTAATTCCAGCTGCACTCATAGCAGCAACGGCTGCTGTTGGGAGTAAAAAACCAACATCCATTGTTGTGTCCTCCAATACTACTAATGTTAATGTTTGACTGTAATTTGAACCTAAATTTCCATCAGCTATTCCAAGAGGTAATGGTAAATTAGGAATTTGTATTGCAGGCGGATACACTCCTGGTAATCCTAATGAAGTGAAAATAAAATCTGGGTTGCATTGTGAGAATCCTTGAGTAATAAATATGAAAGTCAAGCTGAGGAATAATAATATCTTTTTCATAATTAAATGTTTTATTGCTTACAAAAATAGGGAAATGTATTTTATTATTCGATAATTGAAAAAACAATTCTTATAGATTCAAAAAAAAGAAAAAAAAAGAAGCCCGAACAAATGTTCGGGCTTCTCTTATATTAAGATTAACTTAATCTTCCTATTGAAGAATTAGTTTCTTATTAATTACTCCATTATCTGTAGTAATTTCTAAGAAGTAAACTCCTTTTGTATAAGTAGCTAAGTCAACTTGTTTAGTGTATTCACCAACAAACTTATCTAAGCTTTCAGTGTAAACAACTTCACCGATAACATTGATGATTCTAACCTCAAGGTTTTGAACATCTTCAGATGTGAAAGTCACATTAAAGATATCTCTTGATGGGTTAGGATAAACAACTAAGTTATTGATAGATGTTCCACCTTCTACTCTAATAGCAGTTGGTTGAGTCCACCAGATTAATGCAGTCCAGTTTGGAGATCTGTAAAGACCAGCAGCTGGATTACACCATGTTCTGGCTTGACCTCTATAAGTCTCACCAGGAACTAATCCCCACTTATTAACAGAAAGTGCTGGATAGTTAACCCCGAATCCACCAGCCATTTGCCAGTCAGAACCTGTTGGGTTAGAAATACTATCTACTCTTAATTTAATACGAACCATACTGTAAGCTCCTACTGTATCCCATGAGAACACACATTTTTGAGCTTGTGGACCTGGTGTAGCAGTAAGGTTAGTTACATTTGGACACTCATCTGCTGTTATAAAGGTAGCTATAGGAGACCAACCTGAATTACCAGAAGTATTACAATAGAATGCTCTCATTCTATATTCATACGTAGTATTTGCAGTTAATCCGTACATTACCTTCTCAGTAGTAACTAAACTTTGGTTACATAAACCAGCATCTTGAGCTATTCTCCAACTCCATGTTGTTGTTCCAAGCTCTCTAAATTGAATGTGATATTTAAGAGCCATACATGTAGCATTACTCATATTATCCCAGTGAATTTTAGCTTGAATCTGAATAATCTCATCAACATAGATACCTGTTGGAAGTGGATTACCACATACAGATGGATAAGTACAACTTCCATCATCAATAGATGCATTCGGGTCATAGTTAGTTGCTAAAGGATCTGTACAACCAGAATATGAACAAGAACCATCATCCATGTTCGCTGTTGGGTCATAGTTATTTGCCAATGTGTCTGTACAGCCAGTAAATCCAACTGATACTACAACCGTATCGCTAATAAAGCATGTCCAATTATTAAATCCAACATACACCACATATGTTCCTGCGCTTAAATTAGTAATATCTTCTGTTGTTTGGGATGGATTCGTATTCCAAAAATATGAGAATGGAGCAATTCCTCCTGCCACTGTCATATCAATTGATCCATCACTTGCCCCTACACTACTTTCATTTGTAATTACATAAGATAAGGATAATGCCAATGGTTCATTCACAATAATGGTATCGAATAGAATTTGACCTTGCGCATCTGTGACATTTATAATATAATTGCCTGCAGTAATATTTGCTAAATCTTCAGAAGTGGATCCATTACTCCATAAATATGAATATGGAGGTACGCCTCCACTAACTGTAATATCAATTGATCCTGTAGAATTTCCAGTACAAAGAACATCTGTTACAAAGTATGTTAATTGCAAGGGAGTTGGTACATCATCAAATACATCAATAGAATCAACAACAAAACAATTATTTGCATCTAATATATAAGAAACATATGTGTCTGAACTTAAGTTATATAAGGTTGAAGAAGTAGATGTGTATCCAATCCAATAATATGTGTAAGGAGGAGTTCCTCCAGAAACTGAAACTGAAATAGATCCATTACTCATGCCAGCTCCAGTTGTATTAGTCACTGTATATATTGGAGTAATAACAGCAGGTTCGGTTATGGTATAAGAAGCATTTGCAGTTTGTCCTAATGCATCCGTAACAGAAACAGTATAAGTTCCGGCTAATAAATTCGAGATATCTTGAGAGAATGAACCATTACTCCAAACATAAGTATATGGAGATAATCCTCCACTTACAGATAAATCAATACTTCCATCTGATAAACTATTACAGCTAATATTTGTAATTATGGATGTAAGAACAGGAGGAGAATATGTGCAACTCCCATCATCAACAGTTGCATTGGGATCATAATTTGTTGCATTAGGGTCAGTACATCCATAAAATGTACATGTAGTTAAGCAGCCTGCCCCATTAATTCCTGGATTTAAAGCATTACTGACAACAATAGAATGAAAATCAATTAGACTACCAGAGGATGTATTATGACAATAGCTCATTATTGTACCAATTTGTGGAGAAGGATTATTTGTACAACTACCCTCTACATCTGTACAATTATCTATAGGGCCTCCAGGCCAACCACACCAGTGTGTATGATGAGACTCTATATTATGACCAATTTCATGACTACAAACCATTAAATTCCAAGTATATGAGGGGTTTGGAAAATTAAAGTTTGTAGTATTATTAAGATTTGCACTAAATGCATATCCCCAAGAATTATTACATAAAACATCTCTATATGCAATACCTCCTGTACCCGTATTTGATCTTTTAGTCATCAAATGAACCAAATCTCTACTAATTGATCCATTATTTGATGTCCAATGATTTCTTAAAGCAGCAAGCATATTACTAGCATCATTTATATAAGAAGCATAAGGATCGGTAGTTTCCCAAATAATTGTAGTAACAATAGAGATGTTAAGATTTACCTCACTAGCATATACTTGACTAACTCCAGCCAGAATTGCATGTGCCCAATTTGTTGTAGTTGTATTTGAATTGAATGTATTTCGGGTATGTTGATCTACCTCAATTGCTAATTCCAAACATTTAGGATTTGTAGATGATGATTCTGGGTAGTTATCATCAATATTTATTCGTTCTATTTTCTCTTCTACTTCACAGCTAAATGTATTACTAATCAAACAATCGTTTATATCAAACAACAGAAATTCATTATCTATTTTATTTATTTCAAATTGCCTGTTATGGTATTTGTAACTTATAATAATAGTATTTTCAAAACATAAAAATGTACCAATTGAATTACCTTCATATAAAATATAATAAGATTGAAAATCTGGAATATATTCTTCTATCTCTTGACCATTAGATGTTTCAATTATTAACTTATGATCTGGACTTAATACAGAGAATTTTTTCACATTTACATCTAAAAAACTCTCATTAATAAGTGGGAGTTTTAGAAAGAAATCAATTGAATTTTCAGATATCTGATCTAATAAAACTCTATTTACATTTACAGATTTTGTATTCTCTTCATTTTGAGTTACAATATTCTCTGGAACAGTAAAACTAAAAACATTGTCTTGTGCTGAAAGTTGGCATATACCAACTGCAAGAAAGAATATAAATATCAGTCTTTTCATTTTATTTTGGGTTTTTACAAATATACGAATTATCTATTACAAATGGACTTAAAATCACACCATTCGCAAGTTTTAACATCATCAGTTTGAATAAAATCATCTTGCATTATTCTCAATAATTGCTCTTCAATCTGTTTTTCAAATTTATCCAAAATTTTTCTATCTATATAAATAGTTTCTTTTCTTTGTGTATTAATATATTCTGCAACTGTTAGTAATCCTTCTTTTATATTTTTAAAGGAAAAATTCCCAGCAATAACTTTATTATCCAAGTACTGAGGATTGTTTTTCAAATACAAATAAGCATACATCATTAATTGAAAAGCTTTTCCTTTTTTCGGATTATCAATTAAATCTTCCCACTCCCAAAAACTAACCTCCGATTTAATAACCGAACCCGTTTTATAATCAATAATTCGTAAAGTATCACCAAAAATATCAATCCTATCAACTTGACCTTTTAACAAAACATCTTGACCATTCAAATTAATTAAATGTTTATATATTTTCTCTGATTCTAATATTTCCAAATTGATGTTCTTTTTTGCCGCTTCTTTAAGGTATTCAATCTCATGATTCAGAAAATCATTCGTCAATTTTTTGGCAATTTGCAAAGTCAAATAGTTTTTACCTTCATGCATATTTTGGGAGGAAGTAGCTTGTTCAAATTCGTGTTTCAGAGAATTGATAACTTTACTTTTTACATTTTCAATATCCTTTACAGAAATTTTTCCTTTTAAATAATTATTTTTAAACGATTCGTGAATAGCGGTTCCCATACTGCTTGCTTCTGCAAATTCTTCTACACTTTTTTCCTTTTTTACTTTTACCAAATAATTAAAGTAAAATGACAAGCTACATTTGCTAAACATATTAAGAGCAGAAGGAGAAACTCCATTTGAAAACCACTTTTGTATTTCAGAATCTAATCCTTTATTCTCAATAATTATTTGATGTTTTTGCGACACAATTAAATCTTCCGCATTGTAAATAAATTCTGTAATTTTATTTGGATATTCTGACAATAACTGAGTAATAAAACGACTTTTTTCTCCACTCCCAAAATCATCTGTTTCCGTATTATACAGTAAACTTATATTGTTTGCTCTTTGCAATATTCTGTAAAAATGATAGGCAAAAACAGCATCACTTTCCGCATAAGTTGGCAACTGAAAATGTTTTTTCAAATTATATGGAATAAAAGAATTTACAGACTTCCCTTTTGGAAGATTCCCTTCATTAACACTTAAAATAATTATATTTTTAAAGTCCAAAGTTCTACTTTCCAAAATCCCCATTAACTGAACACCATTTAAGGGTTCTCCTTTAAAAGGAATTACTTCATTGGAAACAATTAGTTTTACTATTTTTTGAAGTATTTTTAATTCTGGAATTTGTTTAGTTTCTGAAATTAAGTTTTGCAACTGATTGATACATTTGTAAAAAGTAAATATTATTTCTGTTTCAATTGTTGATTTCGCTCCTTTTAACGATTCTCTGAAAAAGGAAATAATTTTTTGAGTGGATTGAAGTGCCGTTTCACTATTCTCCCAAATCTTGAAAATAGCTTCTACTCTTTCACTATCATCTTTCAAATGGTTTTTTATATTTTTTTCTGTAATAAAAACCAAATTATGTTGTGTAATGTAATTTTTAAGATTAATTAAATTTTCCGAATTTAAAATTTTAGACAGAATTGGAAGTTCAATTACATTTAACACATCCTTAAAATAAAAAGCTTTCTTTTTGTAAGTAAACGCATTTACATTCATTGTGAAAATTGATTCTACAAGAGAATAAAAAGGAGTGTATTTTAAAGGAGAACCCATTGTTACATTTAACTCCTTTATATTTTTAGGTAAATTGTGCAAAACAGGATACAACAATCCTTCATCAGCCAATATGATTGCCGTATTACTTTGTGTTAAATCTTCCACCGAAAATTCAGATAATATTTTGGAAAGAGCTTTGGTTTGAGACACATTTTTTGGACAAGCAATAATTTGAAATTTCTCCTTTTTTTCTGCAAAATAATTACCGACTCCATCAAAATCAATCTCCGACCATTTCTCTCTTTGTTCTCTTAAAAATCCTCCCGCCTCATGCATTGGATTGTCGTAATAATACTGATCGGCATCCCAAAAAACCCTTGCAATATCTTCTTGTTTTAAATATTCAATTAATTTCTGTTCGGATTTAGTAAGTGCATTCAATCCAACAAACCAAACTTTTTCCCATTGTAAAGAATTTGAAATTATTTTTTTGGAAGCAACTTTGTAAGCCAATCCCTGATATGCAAAATTATTTTTAAGTAATATTTCTTGAAAATCGGAATACCACAAAAACATTTTCTGAAAGAAATCAACAAAACTTTCTTGCTCCTGAGTTAAAGGATCTTCCGATAAACTCCAATCAGAAATATTCCAACTGTCTAATTCCTTAACCTCTTTCAAGTTTGAAAAAATATCTTTGGGGTTTACCAAATTCCTGTCCACCTCATTAAAATCGTGCAAAAGCACATTACTCCAATTCAGAAAATCATCAAAGGACTCTTTATCTTTTACAGGATTTTTGGAATAAGCTTGATACAAATAAAATTGTAAGGACAAATTATCCAACACCTTTAATCCTGAAATTTCCTCTACAAATTCTTCTATAGAATAAAATTTTGGAAGAAAAACAGGAGATTCAATTCTTTTGGAAAGATAATTTTTTAGAAAAACAACTGCCCTTTTTGAAGGAAGAACAACCGAAATATTATCCATCCCTTTTGGATATTTATCCAATAGTCGTTTTGCTATTTTATCTAAAAATGGAATCATAATCGGAATACTTTATCTTTTTCAGAAGTGTAAATCAATACTTTTTCAATATTTTTATATCCTATTTCTGAAAGTGCATTTGCATAATCTGTAATCTGATTAATATGATGATTTTCTCTAACTCCTGTTTTATAATCTACAACAATTGTCTTGTCATCATTAAAAATTAATCTATCCGGAATGTATGTTTTTCCATCTTGCATTAATATTTCTTTTTCAGTTTTCACATTCCATTTATCAGTGAAAAACTCCGCTATTTCATCTATTTCAAAAAGTTTGGTAATCTCAGTATTTAGTTCTTCAAACTGATGACCATTACACTTTCCTTCAGATAATAAATTTTTTAGAACAATCTCTTTATCTCTAGTATAAATAATTTTTGAAAGAGCAAAATGAAGTAACAAACCCCAATCTCTTTTTTTATTGTACTGCTCAGCATCCCAAACATCATCCGAACTATATTTTAATGAAATGATATTTCTCCAATCCGATTTCTTGTCAAATGGAACATTAAAATGCTCCTTATCACCTTTATCTTTTTCAGTAATTTTTTCATTTTTATCTCCCTTAATATAAGGGTAGTTTTTACCGAAAGCAAATAAGAAAGAATTGAGTTTCCCTGATTTCGGAAAATTCCCTGATAAATTTTTGGGATACTTTTTTGCATAAATGTACAACCTATGTTTTGCCCTTGTAGAGGCAACATATAACTTATTTATATTATCCAAAAGTGTTAAGTTTGTTTCCAATTCATACTCATTTTTAAAATCAGAATTTTCCAATTTTGAACTACCACTTATTAATGCCGATTTTAAATTTACTCCCATTTTCTGAGGAATATCTACCCAAATTTCTGAAGAATTTTTTTGATCTTCCCAATTAAAAGGAATCATTACCACATTAAAAGCCAATCCTTTGGATTTGTGGATTGTCATAATAGTTACTGCATTTGTTTCATCTGAAACTACAATACTTTCTTTTTCCTTTTTATCTTCCCACCACTCCAAAAATGCAGAAATACTTCCTCCTTTTTTCTCCGAAAACTTCAGGATTGAATCCAAAAAGAATTGAATGTATAAATCTTCTTGTATCCCAAATGCATTAATAATATTTTCCATTAATTCGTAAAGAGGAAGTTGTATTAATTTGTTGGAATAAAGAGTAATGTTAGCGTCTTTCAGTAGTGTTATAAAACTTTTTTCTGTTTTTACTTTTAAGTTTAATTGATGTAAATCATTATTACTCAAAATATTTCTTTCTACATATTTTACAATTGAAGTTTTTGCTATTTCATTTTTTGAATCTTGCAAAAACTTAAGAGAAGCAATAATTACATTCACTTTTTCGGAGCTTGAAAGTAACAACCCTTCATTTGAAATTACAGGAATTTTATTTTCCGTAAATTTTTCGGCAACCATTGAAACTCTTTTTCGACTATTACACAAAACTGTAACATCCTTATATTTAAATTTTTTATCATCCACTCTCTTATTAATTTCCTGAATCATTTCTGAAATCACCTCCTCTTTAAATCCATCCTCAGTATCCTCTACCAATTCCAAATGAACATATCCTCCACTTTTTGCGTCAGTTACATCTTGCTTATATCCATCATATATCTTTTGTAAATCTGGGGAAAGCAATCCCTTTATCTTTCCGAAAAAATCATTATTGAAATCAATAATTTCTTTTTTACTTCTGAAATTAGATTTTAAATTATCAACATCATGATGATAAACTAATTTATTTTCCCATTCTGTTTTTAATAATGGAGGTAGATTTTCTCCCTTAAAAATTTCTGGTATTTTAACAAATTGTTCTACTTCCCCTCCTCTCCATCTGTAAATAGATTGCTTTCCATCTCCAACAATTAAATTTTTCCCAAAGTCCAAACTATCGGTAATAAGTGGTAACATATTTTGCCATTGTAAAACAGAGGTATCTTGAAATTCGTCAATCAGAAAATGATTGTAACGTTCTCCTAATCTTTCATAAATAAAACTAGATGGTTGAGAGGTAATAATTTTATGAATCATTTTATTGAAAACAGAAATCTGTTCTATATTTTGATCCTTTTTGTATTGTTTTAGTTCCGAAATAAGTTCGTTTAAAACCGCAATGGAATAAATATTTTTAAGTACCGATTTCATAGAAATATACTCAGAAAATAATATCATGTAATCAGAATATATTTTTTCCAAATCAGCTTTGTGTAAATCTACCAAATCCTTTATGTGTTGTTTTTTTGACTGAGCGTACCAAACATCATTATTCATGTTTTTTTGCAAGCCAGGAACTGGAACCCATTTTTCATCATCCTCTAATCTTATTCTGTTTATAAAATGATTGTAAAATGTTTTACCCGTAAAATGTTCATCTGTAAAACCCACTTTTGCAAAATAGGATTCTACATCAAAAGAGAATTGCTTTATCTTCTGAATTAGGATTTGTTTTTTATTTATCAATGTATCTTTCACTTTCATACAATCGGAAACCGACAATACATTACTTTCGATATACTGTAGGGAATCTTCCTTAAATAAATGTTGAGAGAACTCTTCTAAATCAGTTTCAATATTGGTACTCTTTCCGTCATCTGCTTTCTGAATTGCAAAATGAACCAAAGCATGGGATAAATCTCCACCACCTTCATTCATCCTAGATAAAAGTAAGGAAACAACTGATTTTATAATTTTATTGTTATCCATTTCTAACTCAAAATTATGGGAAAGACCTAAATCGGAAGCAAAAGTTCGGACAATATTATAGGTGAATTTATCAATAGTAGAAATTGATAAATCGGCATAATGATGAAGAATATGTTCTCTTATTTTTTTCGATCTTCTGTAAATTTCATCTTCCGAAAGATTGGTAAGTTTAATTAATTCTTCTAAAATACCATCTTCATTATCTTGTTTTGCTAAAATTCCAAAATACTTCAAAATTCTTTCCTTCATTTCGGCAGCTGCTTTATTGGTAAAAGTGATTGCCAAAATTTTTCGATAATTATTTTCTTTAAAATTTCCAACAGAAAGTAAGGACAAAGAAATATAGTTGAGAGCTAGAGTATATGTTTTTCCAGAACCCGCAGAAGAGCGGTATATTTTTAAGTTTTTATTTATTGAGGACATTTGTATTTTTTAACTCCACTAAAATACAAAAAGCTTTTGATAAAAAAACAAAGTCAATAAACTTGTGGAAAAGTTATTTACCTTATTATATAAAGATAACCGTGATCTTGGTGTTTCCATCCTTCAAAATCTTGGAAATATATTTCGTAAACATACATTCCCATTGGTAAATCATTTCCTGTGGACTGGTGCTTTCCATCCCAACCATTGGAGTTTAAGAAACATTCTATTTCTGCAATATTTGTTGTAGAAAATACTACATCAGAAGTTCTGTTGTAAACAGTAAACAAAAATGTTTCTGTTCGCACTCCATTGTAACTGATACAGAAAAGATCATTTAACTGATCGTTATCAGGAGTAAAGGAATTTGGAACATACATCCAATATTCATCCGTTATCCAAATGTGTTTGTAAGTAGTATCTGTGCAACCAAAGTCATCTTGTATAATTAAGGACACTTCAAATATTCCTGAAGAATCTTTAAAAGTGTGTGTAGGATTCTGAATAATTTCTTCAAAAGTATTGTCCCCAAAATTCCACAACCAATCTGATATTGTAGCATCACCCTGAATTGAAAAATCGTTAAAATTAGCATTCGGATAAATAACAGAAAGTGTATCGGACTCTAAATTAAATAGTGCTGTTGGAGGATTAATAACCGTTACCAATGCAGATCCTGAAGGCCATCCCACTTCATTAGCATCTGAAAAAGACAGTAATGTATATATTCCTTCCTCCCTTGTAGAAATAATATATGGATTTAAAGTAGTAGTTATTGAAGGTTGTTGAACCCCATCTTTTTCATAAACAAAAGTAAAAGGTGAAACCGCTGCGGAAAAATATATTTTTACCTCAGCATTATTTGTTGAATTTTTACAAATTGTATCGTTAGCAGAGATAAAAGCCGTTAATGGTGGTTTAGGATAAGTTATCAAAATAACAGAATCAGAGGATATTGCATCAAAATTAGCTAACATTGAATTTGCATTTGGCAAAATAGGATTTGTATTGGACTGCCATTGATTAAAAAGCCAATTAGGATTTAATTGGGCTAGTAGTGTAATGTTTTCTCCATACCAATAGTTTTGCGAATAGGGTAAAGCTTGCACTAATCCATCAATGGTAGCCGTAGCCGAACCTATATTATTGATATCATAAATAATCTGAATACCTAATTTCTGATGAACAACAGAATCTACAAATGCAGTATCACAACCATCAATTATAAATCCTTGTGTAGTAAAAATACCCGTATCAGCAGGATTAAAAACCATACTATCAGGAGTATATACCGTATTAAAAGTATTGTTATAAGTAAAACTTCCTGGAGTCATACTCATTTTCCAAACAAAAATATCTTTCCTTCCAAGTGAATTAAGTATAGTTCCATCAAAATTAGCTGCATCTTCATAAAATCCAATTGCATAAACATTCCCAAATCCATCTGGACAGATATCTCCAGTTCTATCATCATCATCCGTATCAGATCCAGCCATTTTTGCCCAAACCCAATCTCCAGTGTTTGTAGATCCATCCAGCTGAGCGACCCAAGCAGAAGCCGTAGTATCTCCAGGTATTTGAGGGCCAACAACCAATCCACTTGAAAAAGTCATTTCTCCTCTAGCAGTACCTCCTAGAAAAACCTGCTTATTTATATCTACAGACATTTGATATGGTTTATCCGTACCCTCACTTCTTGCTCTTTTTGCCCATTTCCATTCTCCTTGATTATTCATCTTGGCAACAAAGACATCTCTTTTTTGTTTATGACTTAAAGTATCTGTTCCATTTGATGCATTTGCACCAGGGAATACCATAGGATTACGATATTCTCCAGTAATATAAACATCATCACAAACATCAATAGCTATACTATTTATCCTGTCTGTTTTGTTACTCCCGATACCTTCTGCCCACAACCAATTTCCATCTTTATCCATTTTAAAGATAAATCCATCCCATTCCCCATTAGATGTAATAGAATACGGACCGTAATTTCCAGTATTTTCAAATCCTCCTATAACATATATATTAGAGAACTTATCAAGTGCTAATCTGTTATCTCTCGATCCTCTTGCGTCTTTAATGCCATCAAACTCATCAACCCAAAGCCAATTACCATTTGAATCTAACTTTCCTATATATCCCATAGGAGTACAATTTGTTCCCCAATTCGGATTTGAAACTGATAAAGCATCAAAATCCGCATCATATCCAGAGAAGAATCCTGTAACATAAATAAATCCGTCATCATCTACTTTCACATCATATGAATGATCATCAGCATCATAAATTGGATAAGGACATCCACCGGATGTATTGTCTCCACCAAAACCAATTACCCAAACAGGGTTACCATCTGTATCAATTTTAGCCAATAATGAATTATCGTGAGAATTTGTTTGAGCACCTGGAACACTTAAAGTGCCTGGTGCTCCATTGACACCTAATTTATAAGAACTCCAGAAAGTTCCTGTAATAAACACATCTCCACCAGGAGTTACATGCATACCCAAGGCTCTGTCATCACAACAACCTCCTGATTGATTCCCTCCAGGAATAGCCCAAAGAACATTTCCAAGTGAATCCATCTTAAAAACAAAATTCTCTTTATTATTTCCCCATGTACTTAAATTGTTATTTGTTAAAGTAATACTCCCAAAAGTAGCCTCATTATTATAATAACCACTACAATAAATAAAACCTAGTGAATCTGTACCTATTGAAATTCCTTTATCAGAAGCAGTTCCTCCAAAAGATTTTACCCAATCTGTTGTTTGAGAAAAAGACACTATAGGAACAAATAAAACTATAAATAAATATTTTTTCATATTTTAATAAATTACATTAACAATTCCTTGCTTGACAAACTTCTTTCTATCTTTTCCCAATAACTCTATAGAATACAAATAATCTCCTTGAGGGACTAACTTTCCATTCAACTTAGCGTCCCAAAACTTACTCATATCATTTGTTTCATAAATTAACTCCCCCCATCTACTAGTTATAATCATAGAAAAAGTACTGATATTTAATCCATATATTTCAAATAACTCATTATGATCATCTCCGTTTGGGGTAAAGGCATTCGGGATGTACAACTGAGTAAGAGGAACTGTATGAACAATTGAAAACTCTGAAGTATCTGTACAATTATTTTCGTCCGTAACAAAAACATAGAATATACCTGCATCCGAAATAGTTAAATCAGAATATACTGAAAGTAAAGAGTCTTCAGAATCATACCACTGATACAACTGATATTCACCAACATTTAAAGTTATGACTTCCCCCTCATAAATAGTGATTTCTGCAGGAGTAATTACCGCAATTGGCAAATCGAAAGTATAAACCAAAACAGAATCTTGCAATACAGAAACACAATTATTTACATCCGTAACTAAAGTAGAATTATAAGTACCAGCATCAGAAGTTGATAAAGTATAAACAGGACTATTTATTCCATTCTGACTAAAAGAAGAAGTCCCATCTGTAAAAGTTAAATCCCAAGGAAGAAGTCCGTTAAAAGTAAAATCAATATTTATTGTGCTTCCGTCTTTACAAATATTTCCACCTCCACTAACAATTGTTATAGGAGGGTTATCTTCTGTAATTGTTATAGAATCTTCTGCCAAGCATCCTGTTCCGTCATCAATAATTAGTTTATAAAATCCTTCAGAAACTATAATAGAAGAACTTGAACTGTCTGTAGAACTAATATTCCAATTATATTGATAAATCCCAGACCCTCCAGTTACTAAAGGAGATAAAGAAACGGTCGTATTACATGGAATTATTACATCCGGCCCTAAATCAAATGATGGTGGAATATCTGAGTTTATTGTAATAGTATCAGAAACTACTGCACAACCAGATGAAGTAGCAGATACTAAATACCATCCAGGACCTACTTCTACTAAAGAATCTGTACTTAAAATTGTTCCAAATTCATTAACCCACTCATATGTTGCACCAATTCCACCATCTGCAGTAAGGATAATAGTAGCATTACAAGGTATCTCAACATAAGTAGAATCGAAACCAAAATTATCTGTTACATTTAATTCTGGACTTTTAAAACTTCCTGCTTCCAGCCAAACATATGAACTTAATCCTTGATCTGAACCGTCAGCAATTGCTAAACGGATATGATATAGTTCCCCACATTGAACAACTGCAACAGCTGTAAAAACCGTAGTCATTCCATCTGCATCTGCAATGGTGTCTAAACCACCAGAATTGTCTACAAAATATTGAACATTTATTGGAGTTACACTATTTACAGATGATATTGTAATTGGTAATGGAGGATTTGAACCTGGAACAATAGCTAAATTTATTGATCCGTTTGCATATGGACCCGAGATTCCAGGACCTGACAGAAAAAATCCAAATACATCATTATATTGTGTATTTTCAAAAGCAAAATACTCTTGAGAACCAAAAACATATCTGAAAGTAATAGTATCTGAAGTAGGAATAAAGTCGAACTCTAATTTTGCAACATCATTAATACTACTTACAGTAAATGATTGTCCAATCATTCCTGGAACAGAATTAGCAACATTAAGTAAATCTGGATCAGTTACAATATTCGCTGGATTAGTAAAAGAGATCGTTCCAGGCATCAAGTTATCAATATCTCCGGTCGCCATTACTATTCCGCTATCTAGACCAAGTGAAGTATTTACCGCATTAAAAAAACCAATTTGCATACTATCCCCCTCATAAGAATGATTAGAAGCCACAACTCCACCACCCAGTAATACATTATCAATTAAATAAGTAGGATTATCGTTTGGAGTAGTTTTATCTACCGTAATCTGAGAAAAGGAAATAAAATTACAGAAAACAAATAAAAATATAAATATTTTTTTCATGAAGTGCAAATATACAAAAGTACTAGAAAAATCAACAATATTTCTCACTTGATCTTATGCCTTCAATCCTTTATAGAAAACTGTGTAGTGTACATCTCTTTATATTTTCCATTTATCTCCATCAACTCAGTATGGCTTCCTTGTTCCAAAACAGTACCGTTTTCTATCAGAAGAATTTTATCGGAATTCACAATGGTGGAAAGTCGGTGAGCAATTATAATTGTGGTTCTTCCTTCCGATATTTTCTGGAGGGAAGCTTGCAAAATATTTTCTGTGTAGGAATCAATTGAAGAAGTAGCCTCATCTAGAATAAGGATTTTTGGATTTCGGAGATACACCCTTAAGAAAGAAATAAGTTGTCGTTGCCCTGTAGAAAGCGTAACTCCCCTTTCTCCCACCACATAATTATATCCTCCTGGTAAACTCATAATAAAATTATGAATCCCAATTTCTTTTGCTGCATTTATTACACTTTCCTCTTTTATGTTTTCATCAAACAAAATAATGTTTTCCATAATAGAAGAAGAAAACAAATGAACCTCTTGTTGTACTACCGCAATATGTTGCCTCAAATTACTCAACTTAAAATCTCTTATTTCCACCCCATCAATAAATATCTCTCCTTCTTGTATTTCGTAAAAACGATTCAGTATATTTATAATAGAAGTTTTACCGGCACCCGTCGTACCAACCAAAGCTAAGTTTTTTCCTTTTTCAATTTTAAACGAAAGACCTTTGAGTACCCAATTTTCATCTTTATAAGCAAACTTTACATTTTTATATTCTACATCACCAGCAATTGTTTCTTTTTCAGTTATTCCATTATCACTAATAAATTCTTCTGTATCTAAAACTTTAAATACCCTTTCCGATCCTACAATTCCCATTTGTAACACATTAAATCTATCGGCAAGCTGCCTTATTGGTCGGAACATCATATGTATGTAAAGTATAAATGCGATTAACTCTCCTAATGTAACAGACTTCCCAGAAATAATTGCTTCTCCACCATACCAAATAATCAAACCGATAGAAAGAGCAGAAAGAATTTCTACTACCGGAAAAAACACAGAATAATAGAAAACCGATTTTAAATGAGCCGTTAAATGTTTCTTGTTTATCTGTTCAAACTTTTTAAATTCTGAGTCTTCCCGATTAAAAATTTGCACCAAATTCATCCCCACAATATGTTCTTGTACAAAAGTATTTATGTTCGATACTTCTTTCCTCACATCCTGAAAAGCAGCTTTTATATTCTTTTTGAACCAAGCAGTAGCAATTAGTAAAATTGGAATAGCTACCATACTCATTAGTGCTAATCTCCAATCAGTGTAAAACATCATACTGATTACCACAATCAGTTTTAGGAGTTCCCCAATAATAACAAAAAGCCCTTGCGAAAATATATCCGAAATGGTTTCAATATCCGAAACGGTACGCGTAACCAAAGAACCAATAGGAGTATTATCGAAATAAGTCATTTTCAATTTAAGGATATGCTTGTATACTTTTGCACGCATATCTTGTATTACATGCTGTCCAAGCCAAGTAGCCAAATAAATATACAGAAACTGAACTATGGCCTCCAAAAATAAAATCCCCAATAATACCATACAAATAAACTTGAGTTGAATAGGATCAGGGGAAATGATATAATTGTCCACTGCATAATTGATAAGTAAGGGCCTAAGCGGACTTAAAAAAGAAAGTAGTATGGAAAAGAACATGGACAAATACAAGACCTTTTTATAAGGACGAGTAAAAGTAAGTACTCTTTTCAGAAGATTAAAATCTATTGCTTTTCCGGTTTTTGTTTGTGCCATTTATATGTCTTTTGGATATTTTATTTCAGTTAAAAATAGGGCCTTTGCAGGAACGGAAGTCCCTGCAGCGCACCTATCTCTCTTTTCTATTATTGTTTTTATTTCTTCTGCTTCTATTTTTCCAGTTCCTACATCCAACAAAGTACCAACAATGGACCTTACCATATTCCTAAGAAAACGATTGGACGAAATAGTAAACACAAAAGTATCTCCTTCTTTTTCCCAAACTGCTTTTGTAATATCACAATTGTTGGTAAAGGTATCGGTATTTACTTTTGAGAAAGAAGTAAAATTCTGATCTCCTATTAAATAGTTACAAGCGGCATTCATTTTATCTATATCCAAAGGTTTAAAAACCAAATGTAAGTTGTTGTTAAATATATCTTTTTGCGGAGACACATAATATTTGTAAGTTCTGCTGATTGCCGTAAAACGGGCATGAGCATCTTCTTTTACCGGAAATAAATCCGCAACCATAATATCGTTTGGCAAAAAGGAGTTGAGTTTAGTCACTATTTTATCGGAATCTAATATTGTGTTGGTATCAAAATGAGCAAACATTTGATGGGCATGGACACCAGAATCTGTTCTTCCTGCTCCCATTAATTCTACTTCTTCTTTTAATAAAACCGACAAACATTTTGCTAACTCCTCTTGCACGGTATTTGCATTGAGTTGTTTTTGCCAACCATGATAATTGGTTCCATTAAAAGAAAATTCTATAAAGTATCTCATTTGTGGCAAAAGTAAGAAAGCAAATTAAAATACTATAGCAAAAAGAAATGCGTTTGTTTTTTGGTAAGTCGAGAAACAATTTTATTTTTGTTTCCCTAAAATAAATACAATGGAAGAATTAAATATTGACATAAAACAACTGAACGAAAAGATTAACAAAGAAAGTGCCATTATCGACTTACTTACCATGGAACTCAGAAAAGTAATTGTTGGTCAGAAAGAAATGGTGGAACGATTATTGGTAGCACTTCTATCTAACGGTCATATTTTGTTAGAAGGCGTACCAGGACTAGCAAAAACTTTAGCTATTAGCACTCTAGCAAAAACAATAGATGCCGACTTTAGAAGATTACAATTTACTCCTGATCTATTACCAGCCGATATTTTGGGAACACAAATATATAGTCCAAAAAAGGAAAGTTTCTCCATAAAAAAAGGACCTATATTTTCTAACTTGATACTTGCAGATGAGATAAACAGAGCGCCTGCTAAAGTACAATCAGCACTTTTAGAAGCCATGCAAGAACGTCAAATATCCATTGGAGATGAGACCTTTAAATTGGAAGATCCGTTTTTGGTAATGGCAACCCAAAACCCTATAGAACAAGAAGGAACTTATCCTTTACCAGAAGCACAAGTAGATAGATTCATGCTAAAGGTGGTAATTGACTACCCTAAAAAGGAGGAAGAAAAACAAATTATGCGTCATAACTTAGCAAAGGAATTTCCACAATCAAATTGCATATTAAAAACCGAAAGCATCTTATCGGCAAGGGAAGTAGTAAAGGAAGTATACATGGATGAAAAAATTGAACAATATATATTGGACATTATTTTCGCTACTCGTACTCCGGAAAAATACGGAATAGGAAAAATAAAAGATTATATTTCTTTTGGTGGTTCTCCAAGGGCATCTATCAACTTAGCAAAAGTAAGTAAAGCATTTGCCTTTATAAAAAGGAGAGGATATGTAATTCCAGAAGACGTAAGAGCTATGTGTTATGATGTATTAAGACACAGAATAGGACTTACTTATGAAGCAGAAGCAGAAAACATTAGTACAGAAGATATTATTACTGAAATACTAAACACAGTAGAGATTCCATAATGAGTACAATCGAACTTCTTAAAAAAGTACGAAAAATTGAAATAAAAACCAAAGGACTCTCTAATCATATTTTTTCTGGAGAATACCATACGGCTTTTAAGGGGAAAGGTATGGCCTTTTCGGAAGTGAGAGAGTATCAGCCGGGAGATGATGTTCGATCTATAGATTGGAATGTAACCGCCCGATACAATAGTCCGTTTGTAAAGGTTTTTGAAGAAGAACGAGAAATGACTGTTATCCTTTTGATAGATGTAAGTGGTAGCTCAGATTTTGGTACGCAAACACAATTAAAAAGAGAAATAGCCACAGAAATAGCGGCTGTACTTTCTTTTTCGGCTATTAACAACAACGATAAAATCGGAGTTATTTTCTTTTCCGACAAAATAGAAATGTTTATTCCTCCAAAAAAAGGGAAATCCCATATTTTACGAATCATAAGACAGTTGATTACCTTTGAGTCCGAAAGTAAAAAAACAAATATTGAAATAGTATTAAAGTACTTCAACAATGTAATAAAAAAGAGAGCCGTTTGTTTTATCCTCTCCGATTTTATGGATGATAATTTTGAAAAGTCCTTAAAAATAGCCCGTAACAAACACGATATTATTGCCCTCCGTATTCATGATGAAAGAGAAGAAATACTACCCAATGTGGGACTACTAAAAGTAGAAGATTCCGAAAATCGTGAAATGAGATGGATTGACTCTTCCAACAAAAAAGTAAGGAGCGACTTCAACAGTAACTACAGAGAATTTGAAAAGGGATTGAAACAAACTCTACAAAGTTCGGGAGTAGATCATATTGATATAAAAACCGGAAAAGATTATGTAAAACCCCTTATGAATTTCTTTAAAAATAGAGGGAGAAGATAATGAAGAATCTCACCCTTATATTTCTGTTTTTATCTACTATATCCTTTTCTCAGAAAGCTAGTTTAGAAAAGGATACCATTTTAATTGGGGACCAGATTAAATTTACAATCAATCATGTTTTAGGATGCGATTACCAAATTGAATGGCCTATTTATAATAATAGTATAGTTGACGGAATTGAAATAATAAAAAAATTTGACATTGACACCCTTTATGATCACGACCAAGAATTTCCTATTATCCAGCAGCAATATATCATTACTTCATTCGATAGCGGAACATATACCATCCCTCCTATTTTCTTTTCAGAAAGTGTAAAATCAGAAGAACTTATTTTGGTGGTAAATACAATTACAGTAAACGACAGTACAAAAATGTCAGATCACTCTCCACTCCTAATTGGAGAGGATGAAGATTTAACAACAGAGGAATTAGATAAACTCAATGAAAACAAAAGAAATAGAACAATGATAATAATAGTTATAGTGTTATTACTTATCGCTATTGCTTATTTGGTTTACAAATACCTACAACGCAAGGAAATCATAAAACCAAAAGTGATTGTTCCTATTCATGTTACTGCACTCAACAAATTACAAAACTTAAAAAAACAAAAACTCTGGCAGAAAGGAGAACTGAAAGAATATTATTCAGAAATCTCTACAATTATAAGAGAGTACACAGAGCTCCGATTCGTATTTAACGCATTGGAACTTCCAACTTCCGACATATTATCGGAACTAAAAAAACTAAAAGTAGAAAAAAAAATTATAGAATCCTTAGGAATAATACTAAAAAGAGCAGACAATATTAAATACGCAAAAGGACTTTCGTTGGAAGATGAAAACAAAGAAGTAATGGAACTTTCGGTCAACTTTATAAAGAAAACAAAAATAGAAAATGAGCGAATTTCTAAATAAAATAACTTTTTATAATCCGGAAATATTTTACCTTTTTATTTTGGTATTTCTTCATATTTTGTGGTATTTACTTAAAAACAAGAACTCAAGCTCAAGTATTTCTTTTTCTAACACAAAATTGTTTTCTGACAAAGAAAGTATTAAAAACAAACTAATTCATTTACCTTATATATTGAATGTAATCTGTCTTGTATTTTTAATTATTGCCATTGCTCGTCCACAAAGCAGCAACAATTGGGAAGAAAGTAAAACAGAAGGAATTGATATTATTATTGCCATGGATATTTCTGGTAGTATGCTAGCACAAGATTTAAAACCCGACAGATTGAGGGCGTCCAAACAAATTGCAATCGACTTATAGAAAGTAGAGAAAACGACAGAATTGGTTTGGTTATTTTTAGTGGAGAAAGTTTCACTCAATGTCCGCTAACTACCGATAAAAACTCATTGATCAATTTATTTAATGATGTAAAACAAGGAATGATTACTGATGGAACCGCTATAGGAGAAGGGTTGGGAACAGCAATAAACAGATTAAAAGATAGTAAAGCAAAAAGTAAAATAATCATTCTACTTACTGATGGAGAAAACAATAGTGGATATATAAGCCCTACAACCGCTGCTAATATTGCTGCAAACGACTCATTAAACATAAAAGTATATACTATTGGGGTTGGAACAAAAGGGATGGCAAAATCTCCTGTTAGAAGAGATTTTAGAGGAAAATTAATTTATGATTATGTGGAAGTAAAAATAGATGAAAAAACACTAAAAGAAATTGCAAATAAAACTGGGGGAGAATATTTTAGAGCAACAAATAATAAATCCTTAGAAGAGATTTACAAAAAAATTGATTTACTGGAAAAAACCGAAATTGAAACAAAAAAATTCAATACAAAAAATGAAGAATTTTACCCTTATGCTTTTGCAGCTTTATTCAGTTTTTTACTTTCGTTTTTATTGCAAATAACATATTTCAGGCAAATTACTTAGATGATAAAATTTGAACATATAGAATATTTGTATCTGTTATTTTGCATTCCAGTTGTAATAATTTTTATACTAATTTATGTAAGATGGCAAAAAAGAGCAGCTTCAATTTTTGCAGATAATAAGATGATGGAAGGACTTTCAAAATCAAAATCGATAAGAAGAAGAAACATAAAATATTTATTTACAATTATTATACTACTGTTTATCATTTTCGGACTTTCCAACCCAAAAGTAGGTAGTAATTTGGAGGAAGTAAAAAGAGAGGGAATTGAAATTGTAATTGCATTAGATTTATCTAACTCCATGCTTTGTGAAGACATAAAACCAAATAGACTTTCCAGAGCAAAGCAAGCTATCTCTGATCTTATTGACAAATTAGATGGAGACAAAATTGGATTAGTAGTTTTTGCAGGAGATGCATTTATCCAATTACCAATTACCTCCGATTATTCTGCGGCAAAAATGTTTTTATCTACCATAAATACCCGTACCATTAAAACACAAGGAACTGATTTTTCCTTAGCCATTGAAAAAAGTGTGAGTTGTTTCAATTTGCAAAATGAATTTAACAAGTCAATTATTATAATTACAGATGGAGAAAACAATGAACAAGGAGCAATTGAAAGTGCGCAATTAGCAACAGAAAAAGGAGTTTTCATTCATACTTTATCTGTTGGATTGGAAAAAGGAGGTCCCATCCCAATTATAAACGCAAGAGGAAATAAAACTGGAAAATACAAAACAGATAACAAAGGAAACACAATTGTAACAAAACCAAATTATCGGTTTTTGTCAGAACTTGCAAATAATGGAAACGGAAAAAATATAAATACAAATAACAGCCGATTAGGATTAACCGAACTTTTTGAGGAGATAAATAAAATGGAGAAAAAAGAAGTAAGCTCATTTGTTTTCACAAACTACACAAGTAGGTTTCAATGGTTTTTGGCAATTGCTTTTTTCCTTATTATTCTGGATTTTATTATTCTGGGGAAGAAAAACAAGAAATTAAAAATTAATAAATACAGAGTAAAATGAGAAATTTAATTTACATATTCCTTGTGTTTTGTTCTGTCAATTCTTTTTCTCAAAATAAAGTTGAATTACTAAATAAAGGAAATATAGAATTTAACAATGGGGATTTTCAGTCCGCCGAACAGCTCTACAAAAAATCGTTGGAAAAAGATTCTTCCTATTACAAAGCAAATGTAAACTTGGCTCATTCACTTTACAAACAAGAACGATTTGACGAGTCAACTTCTTTTTATAAAAACGCTTTGGAATTAACAGATAAAAAATCTGCTACTTTTTACAACTTAGGGAATTCTCAATTAAGAGAAGGTAAAGTGGAAGAAAGTATAGAATCGTACAAAAACTCTTTAAGAATTGATCCAAATAATATGAATGCGAAACGAAATTTGGCTATTGCTCAATCCTTATTAAAAGAACAGGAAAAAGAAGAAAAAAAGGAAGAAAAAGAAGAAAAGAAGGAAGAAAAAAAGGAAGAAAAAGAAGAAAAGAAGGAAGAAAAAGAAGAGGAAGAAGAGGAAAAGAAGGAAGAACCTAAAAAAGAACCAAAAGATGAGATAAGTAAGGACGAATTGGAACAAATTTTGAAAGCCTTGGAAAGAAAAGAAATGGAAGTTCAGGAAGATTTACAAAAGAAAAAAGTAGTGGGGAAAAGTAAAAACTTAAAAGATTGGTAAAATGAAAAAATTACTTTTTTATCTTTTCACTCTTTTTACATTCTCAGTAAATGCACAGGATTTACAACTTGAAGTAAAAGTAAATAAAAACCCGGCTTTAACTTCTGAAATCATTCAGCTGCAGTTTAGTATAAATGCAAAAGGAGATGATTTCATTCCTCCTCCCCTTTCAAACTTTCATGTATTATCAGGACCTGCAAGCGGATTTAACCAAAGTTACAGCAGTATAAACGGAAAAACTGAAAAT
>Ga0257121_1000710_pt1 | contig 27042 bp, 27 predicted proteins | sample SI106_100metaG_FD_190180 | JGI IMG/M metagenome (GOLD analysis project Ga0257121, IMG submission 190180) | Marine microbial communities from Saanich Inlet, British Columbia, Canada - SI106_100 | ecosystem: Environmental > Aquatic > Marine > Inlet | place: Canada: British Columbia | collected...
ATGTGATCCAATTATCGGCATTACCCTACGTCATTAATTATTATCGAAAAATGGGATTTCGACATATTTTAGAACCAAAATGTTATGGAAAAGATAGAGAACCGACAAAAATTAAACACTTGGCGGAAGCATTTGCGAAAGAGAAATTCACAAGTGACGACGATGTGAAAATGCGCATCAAGATAGACAAAACCATACAACTCCATATCCAATTAAACAATAATAAAAAGGAAATACGGGATTTAGATAAATTAACAGATACGATTAAAACACTAATTGAGGGCGAAATTAGCGACAAAAAGAGACAAATGGAATTCTTGGACTATTATAAAAAATCAAGACGAACCTTTGGAGAAAATAAAACAATCACCTTTTTTGAAACGCTTGTGAAGGAAGGGTTTAGTAGTGAATGTGATGCGACTGATCGGGCATATAGAACAAGACAATGGTTGGATGAGATTGAAGACCCAAGATGTATTGATGAAGGAATTATAATGTCCAAGTGTCTAGACGTGAAACCTCGTATAATACGTGCGAAATGTCCAAATGGGACGCGAAAAAACAAGGCGACCGGGCGTTGTGAAAAGACGGTTTTAAAAAAACGTTGCCCAAATGGGACACGAAAAAACAAGGCGACTGGGCGTTGTAAGAAAATAAAAAATAAAAAATAAAAAATAAACCTATAAAATATAGTATGTTTTGTAAGTATAAGGACATTCTTGGACAATTAGGAGGGGGAGTTCATAGTTATAGATTATTTAATATAGCAGTCATGGATGTTTTGATGACTATCATAGGTGCGTATATCATCCACAGCATCTTTCCCAAATATAGTTTTATTGCGATTTTAATAGGTTTATTTCTATTGGGTATATTTCTACATCGTTTATTTTGTGTAAGAACGACTATTGATAAGTTTCTGTTCCGGTCCAAGAATACAAAATTATGAGAAGAAATAGGCTAGTTAAATGAAACAATATAGAATATACATTATAATATTTGTTATAATGTCTAGTGAAGAACAACCATTTGTATCCGTATGTACGCCTACATTTAACAGGAGACCATTTATAGAAATGATGTTTCAATGTTTTCGAAATCAAACCTATCCTAAAAATTGTATGGAATGGATTATTGTGGATGATGGTACAGATTCAATAAGTGATCTTGTTAAAAAATCAAACATTCCAGAAATAAAATATATACGTGTCCAAGAAAAGATGTTATTGGGAGCGAAGCGAAATTTGATGCATAAACACGCGACAGGAGATATTTTGGTATACATGGACGATGATGATTATTATCCACCCCAGAGGGTAGAACATTGCGTAGATACGTTAATGAAAAACCCCGAAGCTCTTTGTGCGGGGTCAAGTGAAATATACATTTATTACCGACATATTGATAAAATGTATCAAAGTGGTCCATTTGGTGATACACACGCGACTGCCGGAACATTTGCCTTTCGAAAAAAATTATTGAACATTACATCGTATGATGAAACGGCGGCATTAGCTGAAGAGCGATCATTTCTAAAAGAATATACTATACCTTTTGTGCAATTAGACCCAATGAAAACAATATTGGTATTTTCCCATGATCATAATACATTTGATAAAAAGAATATGTTAAATGTTACACATCCCCAATATTTCAAAGAAAGTCCTAGAAAAGTCCAAGATTTTATAAAAAATGACTTTGAAAAGGACATTTCCGACTTTTTTATGGTAAAAATTGATAAAATGTTAACAAAATACAAACATGGGTTACCAAAATACAAACCCGATGTATTAAAACAAATCAAGGAAATCGATGAAAAACGAAAAAATCTGGAAAATTCGAATTCAATTGGACTACGAATAATGGTAGAATCTCCGGGTAACAAGAAAAGACCTATGACTCCGGATGAAATAGTAATGACTCTTTCTAAACAACAGGATGAGATAAAAAGATTGATGATACGTGTCCAAGAATTAGAAATTATTATAGAAAATAATTCCAAAAAAGGGGATTATATGGTTTTATAAGGTCGTTCGCGTAACCAAATATTTGCGATATATTTTTCACCCGTTTTTACCGGCATTCCTGAATGTAATGAAAGTGGATGACATTTATCCCCATCTTTTTGTAATGAATAAAAAAGAAGTCCATTATTTTTAACGGGTTGAAATTCCGTTTGTAAGTTTTTGAAACGTGTCGTTCCTCCTGTGAAATCATCATTCAGATAAATAATCATTGTAAGAACGCGTTGTCCCCCATTTTTCTCAAATTCGACACATTCTTTTCGGTCGTCACAAGACGCATCAAAATGGTCAATATAAAATCCATTAGGCTCGTATTTAACAACCTGCATTTTTTCGGCATTTTCAAAAGGGATATTTGTTATATCACACACACGTTTTATAACAGTTCCAATCACATGGTCATTCTTGTCTAACCACGCCGTTTGACTTTTTCGAACACTATCACTAAATCCACTTACCAATTTGCTTTCTCTAAATATAGGTTTCGCCATATCTAAAATATATTTACCTTCTTTATCTGAAATAAAACCGTTATGTATAACAGGTTCTATATATTCGTCTTTAATATTACAATAACCTCTACCCTTATACAGTTGATGATTTTGATAATAATAATAATAATAATAAAACAATGATATACAAATAAGTGTTAAAATAATGAGAAAAACAATATTACGTTCAAAATTCATTTATATATGTTCATTATATTAAATTGCTTCCTTTCCGGTAATTAATATCATCATTTTTTCGAGTACAACGAATGATATAATAGAATGAGGCAAACTTTTACTAATACTTGGAATGAGACCTCTATATAAAAAAGATAATCTTTCGTTTTTAAATGTGGATTTTATTATTTCGGTAACATTGGCTGAATCGGATTTTTGTGCACGTGCCTTTATGACGTCAATCGGATTGCTTACTATAATTGCTATAGTGGTGCTAATAGCACCAGTCATAAAATGAAGAGTAGTTGTATTTTCGAGAGAGGGATAATGATTTAATAAAATACCCTTAAAATGTGAATAGAGAGAGAGTCGTGTTCCATTATATACAAGAGACCGTGATATGGCGGCTTTATATCCATTAAAAAATCCGCCAATTCCATGTCTATTATATACGTCTGTAGTATGTTTTATAAAACCTTGCTTTGGTTTATCAGGTTGTATCGATCGAACCATAACAACTTCGCTGGGATTTCCAGTAAATCCACTAATCGCACCAGAAACGGAACCATATAATAGTTTTCGAAGAAATCCGGGATCATTATTATCATTTTTTGTTTTATAATTATTCATTAATTGAGTGAAAATAAATATATTTGGTGATGAATATGTAGACTGACGTAATAACCCAACGGTATATCCACGATATAAATTCGAAATATTGTATTTCGGTTTCATATTTAATTGTTTTGATATTTTAATTACATCCATTGGATGGACAAATGATGTGGCTACAAACGCAGACGCATTTCCGCATAAAAAACGCGCATAGTCATTATTCATAAAATAGTATAAATAATGATACTATTTTATAAAACTCAAAATAAATCAAAGCTTTTTGCTCATAGGAACTAGATTAAATAAGTTAATTCCGTCATCATACGTTTCAATCGAGCATCTCGGTTGAATAACATACCCATTTTTCTCAAAAAATGACGTCAAATTATCGTGAGGTAATTCGTGGGCTAATAACTGAATATTAGTTATATTATGACTATTTTTTAAGGTCGATTCTGTAAATTTTAAAATTCTAGAACCATATTTTTCTTGTCGAAAATCAGGATTCACATATAAATTATTAATACTACTCGTCGTTGAATTAATAATACTATAACCACATTGTGCTACAAGAATACCGGGTTTTTCATACAAAACAACCTTGGGAGATTGCGATAATAAGTGTTTAATAAAAAAAGACATATATATATATATATTATACGTGTTGTTTAAAAAAGGGCAAAAATTATTATTCCAAGACAGTTGTTTTAAATAACATACCGGTTACCAAATAGGGGTCGCAATTTGAACCTGGACGTCTATCTTCAAAATAACCTTTTCCTTCTTTTATAGCATCATTACCAATACGCACTGAACAACCGCGATTTCCAACACCAATGGAAAATTTATCATAACTCGCAGTTTCGTGTAATCCACTCATTCTTTCTCTATTATCGGCACCGTACATTTCCATATGCTCGCTGTGCTTATGGGACAATTTATCAACCGCCTCGTTAATAAATTCAATACCCTTTTTAAAGACACCCGATTTCATCAAATGACCTTCACGCATGGATTCTGTGCTGTAATTCGCGTGACAACCCGAACCATTCCAATCGCCCTTTAATGGTTTGGGTGCGAAATTAATCGAAATATTATGCTTTTCGGCGACGCGTATAAGTAAGTAACGCGCAATCCATAATTGGTCACCTTGTTCAATACCTACACAAGGACCTACTTGAAATTCCCACTGTCCAGGTGCGACTTCGGCATTCACACCACTGATATTTATTCCAGCAAAGAGACACATTTCTAAATGTTCGTCTATAATTTCACGTCCAAACGCATTTTCTGCACCAGCACTACAGTAAAACTGACCTTGTGTATCATTTTCATTAAAACCCAAAGGGTTTCCTGTGCTGTTATCTATAAGAAAATATTCTTGTTCAAGACCAAACCATGGTTTATCTTCCAATTTTTTATTAAAAATTTCGTTCGCCCAATGTCGATGACTATTGTCTAAATATGTACCATCGGGTTTCTGTGTCTCACATAAAACAATTTTGTGCGGATCTCCACGAAAGGGATCTCTGTAAAAAGCACGGGGTATTAACATTATTTCAGATGCTGTTCCTACTGCTTGTCCAGTAGAACTACCGTCATAATTCCATAAAGGAATATCATTTACATTTGAAATTTCATTGGAAAAAACTTTTGTTTTTGAACGAAGATTGTTAAAACCGTCTAGCCATACATACTCAAGAATAACTTTATGATATCCCATATAATTTATGTAAATAAAATTATATTTAACTAAATTATCATTCAAATTAATTTTCATCTTCTTCTATAATTTGGTCTCTTTTGATATTTTTATCCAAATATCGATATATACGTTTAATATCGAGTTTTGAAATATCATATCCTTCAAACATATTTTCAATATAATTCGCATTTTCAGAATTTAATAAAAAGTCTGTTTTCCCCGACTTTGATAATATAATTCTCATTTCTTGGAAGAATGAAATCATATCTTTTTTATCCATATTTAACTGAATACACAAATTGTTAATAAATATCTGATTATTATATTCGGTGGAGTATTTGGTTAAAACTTTTGTGAAACGAATATCTTCATGATTCACATTGCGAATTTCATTGAAATTCTCGTGTAAAAGTTTATTATTATGGAATGTTTTGATTAATGAACTTATCTCATTAAAAATCCAGATTTGATTTTGAAAAGTTATTCTGTCGATATAATCAGCAAAACATAAATTTTTCAATATATTTAAATAAAACGGCAATTGTTTTTCCAGAGACGTATGTGATATGACGTCGATAATATTTTCATGCCATAATAATGCGATAATGGTTCGGTCAGTATCATTCATGCGTATATTATGGTCTTTAAAATGAATATATTCATTGAATAAGGTAGCAGTTAAACGTTTTGAATCCTCGTTAAACGATTTCGTCTGGAATATATCTTTCAAAATATCACTGGTCAATAAATGAGATTTCGTTTTATACAATTGTATGGTGAAGTTTAATTTACGTATATCGCCTTGAATGTAATTTAAGATAATTTTCATATCGATAATCATTTGTTCTTTGGGAACTAATCTATTTAATAAAGTTTCTATTTGCGGTTGTGTCGGAGATTTTAATTCAAAGGTATAACATACTTTCATTAATTCTCTTATTTTTTTGTCCATGTAATAATTTCCTATACATATAATTGGATTCAACGTCATACTTTCCAATTTTTGTTTTTGCGTCTTTTTTTGCCGTATTAGTTTGATTAACGCATTTATACCTCCTTTATCACCATTATTCATTCCGTCGATTTCATCCATTACAATTGCTATTTTTTTAACCTTTCCTGCCATCATGTCCAACACATTTCTATTTGATATGTTATTACTTGTGATATTATCAATTAAAGACTTATTTCGAACATCACCTGCATCGTATTTAATAACATCATAACCAAGTTGTTTTAATAGATTAACTACAAAAAATGACTTACCACTACCAGGTGAACCATATATATATATACCTTTTTTAAACGTGACGTCACCACGTCTAGTATCAAATGATTGTAACATAGTAGTGATTTCATTCGCAATTGAAGTGCGATTTAGAATTTCAGAATAATTAAAACCATTTTGTAATTTTTTGTTCTCACGAATTAACTGATTCATTACTATGTAATCACTTTTTATTTTAAGCACTTTTATTAATACCAATTAATTATTGAAATTGATATTAATTTATACGAGTTATAATTTTATGTGAACTGTGAGAAGTCACTGGTAATAGGCATAAAATTTGATTCGTTATTCGCACACTGTTGAGGGTAACTGTATCCTTGACCTTGTTGCGGCATACCTCCATAACCTTGTTGAGGGTAACTGTATCCATAACCTTGTTGCGGCATACCTCCATAGCCTTGAGGCATCATTCCTTGACCTTGTTGCGCCATTTGTTGCTGTTGAAGCATAAATTGTTGTTGTTGTTCGGTTAATTGCATAAATCCGGCCCCCGTATCTTTTAACAATCCAGTTGTGGAGTCTATAATATTTCCTCCAAGACCTGCTACATCAGAAGACACACCTTGAATTACACCTGAAGCACTCTGTCCGAGTCCGGATAAACCTTGTCCTAATCCAGACGCCACATTACCTAGTGTATCGCCAACTCCTCCGAGTAGATTTCCAGCGGAATCGACAGTCTTATTTAACACATTACCAGCGGAATCGACGGTCTTATCTAACACATTACCCGCGGAATCGACGGTCTTATCTACCAAATCACCTGCGGTATCTAATGTCTTATCTACCACATCACCTGCAGTGTCGACAGTTTTATCAACGATATTACCAGCTGTATCTACTGTTTGGTTCAATACATCTCCGGTTTCGGTAATACCGGTTTTTGTAACGTCTGCGATATCATCCACCACATTTTCGACAGAACTTCCTAAAGAACCATCAAATGTACCAGGAGAGGCGCCATAAACACCTTGGCTTGGTTGATATTTTTTACCAGTACAATCAACCATTTCGCCATTTTTATCAATAGATAAATTACATGTTGATGCTTGTGCAGTGTATGAAGGGCACATTGGGCATACTGGAGGTACAATCTCTGTTCTTCTAATATAATCAGAGTCGTCACATTTTGATTCTGAATTAGCAACATTAGGACATAAGTTAACATTTGTTCCAGGAGAAGAAGAAGAAGAACCATTAGAACCAGAAGAACCATTAGAACCAGAAGAACCAGAAGAACCAGAAGAACCAGAAGAACCATTAGAACCATTAGAACCAGAAGAACCAGAAGAACCAGAAGAACCAGAAGAATCAGAAGAACCAGAAGAACCAGCAGCACTATCATCACCTGTAGTAACGGTTATTGACGCAGAATCATTGGGATTACCATCTGGGAAAGAATAAGGTATAATATTTGATGATGCTAATTTATAAATACCACTACCAGCCTCTTTAATAATAATCACATTAAGAAGATTTGATTCATCAACTAAAGCACCAATGATTAAACTTTCATCGGTATTTAGCCGAGTAATACCATCTTTAAAATGGTCCGATGATTTTAGTGCCTGTTCTATATCGGCCTTACCTACAATTATACCTTCTTTATCAGAATAAAATAAATCCTTGGCCATCTTTGTTGCGTCAATTTTTTTACCATTAAGTTTAAGTCTAATTTTTTCCTTTAGACCTGCTTTAGAATACTCACTCGTGATTACATTATTCACAATGCCTGTATCTAAATTAACAGGTAATATAGATGAAGAAATACCCTTACTACTCTTAAAAATCTGCAAAATTTGATTACTATCATTATCAATTAAAATAACAAGTGTATTTGCTTTATTCGGAGCATATAATACTGAAATATTTTCATTATCATTATTATCCATAACGTATGTCCAAGGAGCATCTACATTATCTATATTTGTTTTAACAATATTTGAGTCATTATCTACTGTTTCTGGAACACCCATACTATCGCGAGGAAGAAGGGTAAACGAGCTGGATGCTACATCCTGAGCAATAATTACGCTACCATTTTGTTTGTCATAATATACGCCTTGTTTCCCGTCTCTAGGAGGAATAAGTGTATCTAATTCAGCACCATTATTATATTGGGTGACTGAACCTGTTGTAACTGGTTTCCAACTACTAGATGATCCAGTATTTACCATATTTTCTACAATAGGATTCATATATGAACCAAAAATCATAGCAAATACGAGAACAACCAATAACATTACAAATAGTAAAAAGGGAGTTAATTTTATGCCTTTCATTATAAGTATTTGATATATTCTATACGTCGAAAATATTAGTATAGTATTTATAAAATTGATATATTCTCGGTATGTTATTTTAATTGATAAAAGATGTTATCAAGTTGTTACAAACCGGAGTTTAATTGTGAAATTGGGGTAGATGAAGCCGGAAGAGGTCCGATGTTTGGTAGATTATATGTTGCTGCGGCGGTTTTACCTAAAGATGATAGTTTCCGTCATGATTGGATGAAAGATTCAAAGAAATTTTCATCTAAAAAGAAAATCAAAAATGTTTCGGATTATATTAAAGAAAATGCGGTTGCCTATTCCATTCAATACATTGAACATTCTGTAATTGATGAAATAAATATAAGACAATCAGTTCATAGAGGAATGCATGAATCAATTCGTGAAATATTTACTAAATCAAATGTAGACCGGGATAATACATTCCTATTAATTGATGGAAATGATTTTAAACCATATACATTTTATGATGAGAATAGAGAGGAAATACGAGCAATACCTCATGAAACGATTGAAGGTGGAGACAATAAGTATACGGCGATTGCGGCGGCGTCGATTTTGGCTAAAGTAGCAAGGGATGAATATATAGACGCACTATGTGAAGAATATCCCCAATTGGTAGAAAGATATGGACTAGATAAAAATAAAGGATATGGTACAAAACAACATATGGAGGGTATTAGAGAATTTGGTATTACACAATGGCACAGGAAGACGTATGGTCTATGTAGAAATTCGAAAATGAATCCAGTATAATGAATAGGTTTAGAAGAGTCGTATTAGTATGTTTTTTACGAAAAAGTAAGTAGAATATAAAATATTCATTATATATATAAATAAATGGCTTTCACACGATTTCATGATGATGATGTAAGAATAGAAAAACAATTAGAACAACAGACATATGTAGGTAGATATCAATTAGATGTTCCAGGACAGGGTGTGAATATGCCTTTCCAAGATGATGCGCAATTAAGAATGCAGAGATGGGGAGCGAATCGCCACGAAAATCCAGTAAATTTAGAAAGCGATCTATATGGATTGAGTCGTCCTCTTGGACGGGACGATATTGAAACACAAGATTATAAGAAGCATGCGGTTCCAACCCAGCAGATACAATATCCAAGAGAGAGTCCATTTGTAGAGGAGAGCCGTGCTTCACATCCTGCATGGATGTATCGTGATTTAGAACAACCTAAATGGGAAGAACCATTGGTAGATCCCCAGGCCAATTTAGAGAAGCCATTTCACGACAATATCCAAACGCGTATTTTAGAGAAGGATTATTACAAACCAAAACAATCTATGCCTTTCCATCAACCGGCGAGTGATCCACTGTCTCTGGATTATTATATTTCAAAGAATTAAACAATATTTAAAGAATTGTATCAATGAATATATTTAGTATCTTTCCTTATTTTTTAACATTCTAAAATACTTGTACGATACTGTTATAAATTTGAATAATAGAGATAATATATTATGTCTATTGTATATATTAATTAAATACACAATGGAATTAGCGATACCAATTATAGCCATGGGTGGATTATATATGATTTCTAGACAAGACAACAATAATAATAATAGACAAAACGAACAAGAAGAAGAAGGTTTTGTTGGATATAGCGATTTACCAAATACAAATCTTCCTAACGAGAATTTTCCAAGCGAGCGTCCTATGGAAACTCCCGAATTATCAAACACCGAAAGTTTAACACATAACAATCAATACGAAGGCGACGCATATACCGATAAGTATTTCGGTAAGAAAGGTTTAGCTGTAGAGAGTAATCCAGCTACTAATACACAACAATTTACATCACTAGCAGGTGAATCTGTAAATAATGATTATTTCCAACACAATAATATGGTTCCATTTTTTGGTAGAAAGAAAACCACACCGAATTTTGATGCGAATCAAAATGAAGGCATAATGGACAATTATTTAGGAAAAGGGTCACAACATATAGAAAAAAAAGAGCAAGCCCCTTTATTCGCACCGAATGAGAATTATCAGTGGGCATATGGAACACCAAATCAAAGTGAATTTATTCAATCACGAGTGAATACCGTCAATAAAATGGCCAACGTATTGCCTTTTGAACAAGAAACAGTTGCCCCTGGAATTGGATTAGGATATGGTACTGAGGGTTCAAATGGATTTAATTCAGGTATGATGAACCGAGAGGCGTGGATGCCCAAGTCGGTAGATGAATTGCGTGTTGATACAAATAAAAAGGCGTGTGGTGTCGAATTATTTGGTCATGAGGGTCCCGCTATGAGTGCGATTAAAGAGATGGGAACAATCGGTAAAATGGAAAGGAATCGACCAAATCGCCATTTCGAGATGGGAAAGGAACGTTTAATGACTACTACAGGTGTCGAAAAGGGTGTAACATTACGTCCAATTCAAGAAGACCGTTATACAAATCGCCCAGAAACCACTGTTTCATACACGGGTGTAGCAAGTTCAGATAATAAAGGAACATTTGTTGATGGCGAATATATGCCTTCAAAGCATATTGATTTAGGAAGTGTCCCTCTTTCAATTCCATATGCGGGTGGAAAGGGAGGTGCTACCGATGGTGATTATGGTGTGAAATCCCAGGTTTCATATGAAAATAACCGAAGTGCGAATCAACAGACCGATTATTTTGGTGCTATTGGAGGTGCGATTGGTGCGGTTGTTTCTCCCATATTGGACATATTACGTCCTTCTCGTAAGGAAAATACCGTAGGAACACTTCGTCCCTACCAAAATGCTGGGTCAACTGTTCCCCAGACCTATATATTTAATCCCGCTGATAGACCCGGAACAACTATTCGTGAGACAACCGAAAATTCGAAATACCATATGAATTCCGGTAATAGCACCATGAATAAAGGTGGTTATACCGTGGCTAAAGTTCAGCCTATTTCGAATAATAGAATGAATCAGTCTGACTTTTTCTACGCGGGTAATGCTTCTGCGGGAGAAGGAACTTTAGAACCCAGACCATATGATGCTGAATATAGACAGCGAAACAATGATGTGAAATCATCTACGATTAAAGGTAGAATGGTACCAGGTAATATGGCTATGTTGAATCATGATGTGACTGTTAAATCGCGTGATAAAACCGGACAACTAACCAATAATCGTGCTCCTATTCCTGTTTCTACACAGTCTACACCCAGTTTAGGTACAATGGGAAGATTACAGGGGAAACAAAAACTTGACTTTGGAAAGGAAAATAACCGTAATGGAAGTGAAATTTTAGATTCACTAAAGAGAAATCCTTATGCGTTATCGATTCATTAAGTGTGTAAATACATAATATAAAATTAAGAATGTTATATTATGCCATGATTACAAAAAAACGTTGAAATATTCGGATATAAAATGTTGTAGATATCTTAATGAAACAATTGGTTCATAATATCGGCCTCTTTATTCTCCTTTGATTTGGTGAACAGTTGTGTTAACATTCGATCGTCTCTAAATCGCACAGTATATTCTTGTTGAGCATTACTTCTACCAATTCGTCCCAATGCCTGAATTGTCTTTTGTTGAGTCATATTGAGAAGGTCTTTACCAACATATCCATGACTAAACTGATAATTCGTACCATAAATATAGTCAGACGAAGCCAAAATAAGATATAATCTTTGGTCATACGCCAATCTTTTCATAATTTCCATATATCTAGGGTTAGATTCATTCTCATTCGTGAATGTACCAATTCCTAGTAATAGAAGCATCTTTTTATTATTATCTACATCCAACGCCATAATATCACATACATCCTCATCTGTAATATCTGGACTATATGCGTTTTCTTTATAATCACTGGTCCATACATTTTGGTGGTCTCGAGTGTTTGGTATATATTTTTCGTCCAAATTTACCATTTGGATTTGCGACCGAAGTTCGTCGACTATTTGCGTGAGTTTCCTCAATTCGGGATTTTGCTTCGAATCATCCACTTCGCGATTTAACTTACGATCATTTTTTTTACCACCTCCCTTAGTACTACTACTATCTGTATTCGCATTGGAGATCTTGTCCAACATAAATTCTAATTTATTTTCAGAAGAAGTTAGTTGTTTTTGAATATGTGTATTTTGTTCTATCCGAGAATAAATGGATTTTTGAATTGTTTCAGGAAGACCCGTATTCTTGATATAAAACTTGCCCAAATTATCTACATTGTTTGTAAGATAAATGGTAGGACCATCCGTAAGTGTATGAGCATCAGATGTAGTAATTTGAAGTCCCAATAGATTAATGGGAGGCGGTTTCGTAATGGTAGGTGTAATACCAAGACTTTTAACACGTGATAAGGGTTGTCCACCTGTCGTTGTCTTTTTTGGTTGATCCTGGCTCAAGAAACGTCTGAAATCTGTCGATTTTGAATATTTAGACACCTGGTTTGTATAGAGTTCTTCGTGTATCTCATCCCATCTGTCTTTATTCACATTTTCTAAAATGGTTAGGTAATAAATTTTCAGACTATTCATCGTAATGTCGTAAATACCATTTGCGAAATATTTTTTCATATGCATCTCTTCCGGAATAGCATCATCGTAAGCGTGTATTTTAGTAATAAACTTAACAATTTCCTGAAGATCGAAATATCTCAAGAGTGATTTGTGAATATTACAATGAACGATACACTCTTGTAATTCATCAAAATCGCTATAGATTAAATGAGGTAGAACTGCTTTTCCCGAGGTATTCAGCATGGAAATCGATTTCTTACAATCGTAACTCGATATAGTTGATACAATACCATTTGGGAACTTATCTTTAAAGGATTTGATTGTCGGAGAAATTTCGGATTCCAGAGGTAGTGTAGCACAAGACAATACAACTTTTGAAATAACATTCTCTTTCCATACCTTTTGAATGAGTTCATGAAGGGGATGTGTATCATAATCCATAGAGATAGTCGGTTCATCCCAATAAGTAATAATATCGCAATCTTTATCATATTTAATCATTTTCTCCTGTATATATTTGTGTTTTTCTTGTAATTCATTTATTTTCAGTTCACACATATCTTGTTGTGATGGATCCGAAATATCATCGTAAATAGATGTTAAATATTCCAGTTTTGTATCAATATCTTCGATTGCCTCTTCATATGGTAAATTATCATCCAATTCAGGCGTGAACGCCAACATATAACGCATAGCTACTAGATAGGATTTAATATCACAAATCATAATCTCTACCTTATCACCCACGGTATTATCTACCTTACCAATTCCTCCAGTTCTGCGATTACGAGTATATTCAGATGCCGCATAATAATGGAGACGAATATCGTCGGGTGTTTCACAACCAAACGCAATACCAATGCGTTTTCCCATACAAACTGCTGATTTCGCCAAAGCCAAACCAACGTGTCTCGCGGCACAAATAAATATAACTCTATATCCAGAGGATAATCCAAGAGGAGTAAGTGTCTTACCCGTTCCAGTTGGGGCAGTATATAGAACCAATTTAGCGGGTTCTTTAGACAAAGCCTGAAATTTGGGTGTTAAAGGGTCTACAAATTTCCCATCCGATGGAGTATAATGAAATAGACGGAAGATATCCTTTTGATGTTTATATAAAGTCATATTTTCATATTTAAGTAGGAGTGGATTTTTCTCGATAAACTGATATGCCTGGTTCACCACATCCGACATTTGAATTTTAGGAACAATCAAATTAATGAGTTGGTCAATAAACGATATACAATAAGGATTCGTTTTGATAACATTTGCCTTCTTAATATTAAGTAAGGTGTATAGATGAAAAGCATATTCACTAGAATGTGTATGAAAGTGTTTCATTACTTTTTCCGAAATATCCAATAATATAAATTCATATATACTTTGTTTTTTCTTTTCGATATTATTATTCACATTCGTAATGCGCATTAAATAGCTCTTTTTTAACTTTAGTTTCTTATTCTTTGAAAAGATAGGTGATATGTAAGACCCAATTACAGTGGGATATTTTGTAATCATTCGTTTAATAATAGATTCAAAATATTCAGTATAGATATACTCATCGAATCCAGAGACTCCGTCTTCAATCTTCATAATACTATGAAGTGATTGTGTTTCATTCTGATAAATACCTGGATTATGAAATCCATCTACAATAATTTTAAGAATATTTTTTTCACGGTCTGGAAAAGGAACCTCCACATTGTTCCATTCAGACTTCGACAATTTTTTTTGCGTCAAATCCATAGTATATTATAGATAAATTATGTTTAATACAATTAGATAATATCTACTTGTGTTATTCAATTTTATAAGAGTATTATTGTCTTGATATATTTATGTTTTTAATAGCAGTTGTTTTATTGGATTGATTATTTACATTACCCGATGTATCGCCTCTAATTGTTAATTTATAGGTTCCTTCATTTTTAATCGTAAAAATTTTAGTTACGTATTTTTTCCAAATCGATATTTCCGGTTGAATTGTATCAAATGGGGTATCATTCAAAACAAATGTAAGCGGGTTTGCTATTATACTTTGGTCTGAATTTGTGCGGCCATTTGCTAAAATTTCGACTTTATACTTACCAGGAGGTAACATTAAATCTGTGCTAATATTACCTATATTTTGAATAGCGATGGCTTGATTTCCCATAGGATAAGGTGTTTTAAATCCCCATGTCTCGGAATTGTTAATATGGTATACATTGTCTACACGCCAATTGGGTATGACGTCTGTTCCACTTACTACTGTTTGTGTATTATTTTCAAGAACAGGTTTATCAAAATTGCCGTTTTTTAAATTATGAATACATTTAAAGTGGAATTTATTGGAATCGAAATCTGAACCATTTTGAAGTTTTTCATATTCAGAGAGGTTTGTATCATTTCGAGATATTATACTTTCATTTTGTTGCGTCATTTCTTTTCTTAAATCATTAATAGAAGTCATTATTTTATCAGTATCCGACATATTAACCGTTTCATCTGTTACAGGAGGTGTTTGACCTTCAGCTCCCTCAACTAATTTATTTTTAAACAATTTCATCGATAAAAATACGACGAGTGCGAAAAAAATTCCGTGTAATATTACTCCTTTCAATCCATTTTTATTTGAAAAGGTCATAAAAATACCGGGTGTAAATATTACAAATAGGCAAAATAAATATATTAAAAATAGAAGTTTCATTTGTATATATTATACCGTTGGAAATTTAAATCGGAACAACTTTGTTGTCTGATTTCCATTTTCATATCGGTATCTGACCCTTAAGTAACTTCGAATGTTCCATTTGAAATTACCAAGGGTCTAAAGAAAGATATAATATGCATTCTACTCGTAAAGAAATAAAATAGAACAGCCTAAATTACGTAATTTAAACAGTTTATTTGGTAATTATTTAAATAATTCAATACTATATACTATATGAAAATGTTATCAAAATTATATAATTTCGTTTTGTACACAACTACTAAATATAATATTGATGAATCACATGGATTATCCCACGCTATGGATATTCTTGGATACGCAAGCAATATTTTCGACGAAGAAGTCGTGAAACATCCGCAAATCAAACATCAAGAAAAGATTATTTACGTATCGTCTATCTTACACGATATGTGTGATAAAAAATACATGGACCAACACGAAGGCATTGAGAATATAAATACATTTATTGGTTCACTTAAAGATGATACAAGTATACCCATTATAACAGTTGGTGAAGAGAAAGTAATAAATGATATTATTTCCACCATGTCGTATTCATATGTGAAAGCAAATGGATTTCCGGATTTGGGTGAATATCAAACCGCATATAATATTGTTCGTGAGGCAGACTTATTATGTGCTTATGATTTCAATCGATGTATGATATACCAGATGTATAATAAGAAATATTCATTGGATGATGCTTATTGTGATGGTGTTAAATTGTTTAATACCCGTGTATTAAAACACAATGATGATGGTCTTTTATTAACGGAATTTGCTAAAAATAATTACAAACCGTTAGAAACAAAATCGCGGCATCAGATTTCACAATGGAAGAAATTACTCGGCAAGAAACTATAAAAAATGTGTAACTATTTTACAATGAAAATAAAATATTTACCTGACGAAATACAGCGTATCATATATTCGTATGATAATACATATGAGGATCGATTTAAGACATGTGTCGATCAATTAGAATATTTGTATCGTGTTTTTCCTATAAAAGTCAATATGATTATGACTAAAAATGATGTACTCACATATGTTAAAGTAACACCGGTCCGTAAAATACCCGTATTAAATCGGTTTATACTAGACCATTGTAATCGAAAACGGAGTTTGCGAAGTTTTCAAAAAATCACATTTTGAGTAATTGTATATGAAGACGACCCTTGGGTTTGTATTTTAGAATATCGAGGGTAGTTGAGGTTGTTGGGAAATTGTCTTGTCCATATACGTCTTGTAATAATAACCATTCAAATATACCTCCGGTATAAATAAAGACTTTAGTGAACCCGAGATCGACCAATTGTTTATATTTTTTATCCACCGTCTCATCGGCAGAATTTATACCATAAATAATAATCGTGATTGAATTATACTGGTAATTTTCCACCATTTTATTTAAAATATCGGTTTCACTATCGACTGAAAGAGTAGATTTTATCAAACAATTTTGTATGTCGCCAGTCATTGTATTAATAATTACATAGTTATCCGTTTTTGAAATTGCGTATAAAACATCTTCATAACCTATTTTATTATTTTTATCTTTTGTATGGAATAAATTTGAAAACATCTGTATGCTGAATTATACCAATAATATTTATTACCATTTTTCACGAAAATATTTATTTTAAATAAATATTTTCATAATAATGAGGGATTTTAATCAACGGATGGATTCTCTGGAATATAATTATTTGATACGTCAGAATTCACCGTTAGGGTTACATTGGATGGGTCGACAATAGGCATATAGTTATATGAATTATCAAGTGGTAAGGTTGTAGTCCACGTATATAAATATGTATCGGCTATACCTGTATTGTTATTATTAATATTATTATTCAAATTATTATTATTCGCATTGATAGGAGGAGGAGGAGGAGTAGGTTCAGTAGGCGGTCCGTGTGATTGGGTTAACATATTAAATCGACATACTGGACAACAATTACTACGTCTCAACCATCGTATTAGGTTATCACGCCTAAAGACATGACGACAACTATTAATTTCGCATAAAACATCTCCTTCGGCAAATGGTTCTAATGATATCGCACATTGTGTATCTCTCAACTCATTCGCGGTAGTCATTGTAAATGTAAATGTTCTGGTAGTATTTGCTATTTCATTGGTGGTTAAACGTCGTTCATTTTCATCGTTTTGATTTATGTAAGTGTTTAAAATATTTCTTAATTCATCATTCCATCGATTATTCGAATTTCGGAAACCATTCCACCGATCGTCTGTATGTCGTAAATCATTATTCCATAAATTATTATTATTATTATTATATACAGGTTGTGTTCTATGTGTATTTCGTCTTGTATTATGAACATGTCTAGTTGTATTCGCACGACTATGTGGAGGATTAAAAGCAGTTGTTCGTTGCCTCAATGTCTGCGTTTCTCTCATATTTGATAATAATAACGTCAACATTTGATTTGTATTCCGTTGATATTCGATTTGATTATAATTATATAAAACCGAAACATTCGACAAAATATCTAATTGTCTGTTTAATAAACTTATCTCACTTGGTGATTCCCTCGTATTATTCACGGGTGGATTATTATTATTATTCATATAATTAAATGACTCTGTTAAATTTTCCATTAAACGGGTTAATAAAACATCTATGTTATTTTCCATTGTATGAATACAATATAAAGATACGTGTCTATATATCTTTAAATACTTAATAATAATGGACTATAAAATCGATTTCACGAAAGGATTTACTGGTCTACAGAATCTAGGTAATACTTGTTTTTTAAATTCGTGTATGCAAGCATTAAGTCATACATACGAACTAACCAATTTTTTACAATCAGATAAATATAAAAGTCACTTGCGGACCTTACCTGATAACCTTATTATTAACGAATGGGTTGATTTGCGTAATGTTATGTGGTCACAAAATGGAATTGTATCACCTAAACGTTTTGTTCATAATATTCAACAATTGGCTGAAAAAAAAGACCGCGAATTATTCACTGGCTGGGCACAAAACGACCTACCCGAATTCTTATTATTTTTAATTGAATGTATGCATAATAGTATTGCGAGAGGTGTTAAAATGAATATTAAAGGAAATGTGAAAAATAACACCGACAAACTCGCCACGAGTTGTTATAAAATGCTTAAGGACACTTATTCAAGAGAATATTCGGAAATTATGGATATGTTTTATGGAATTTATGTCTCTGAATTGTCTTCAATGGATAAGAAATCGGTATATTCACATCGTCCAGAGAGTTTTTTTATTCTAGATTTAGAGATACCTAAAAATAATTGTTCATTGATTGATTGCTTCTCTTCATTCACTGAATATGAAACTTTAGAAGGAGATAACGCATGGTATAATGAAGAAACGGATAAGAAGATTCCGGTGAAAAAGCGCATCACATTTTGGTCTCTTCCGAAAATTTTGATCATCACATTTAAACGATTTTCATTTGATGGGAAGAAAAAACTACAGGATTTAGTAGATTATCCTTTAACTGATTTGAATTTGTCCAAGTTTGTAAGTGGATATAATTCGAAACAATATGTGTACGACCTTTATGGCGTATGCAATCATTCAGGTAATACACAAGGTGGACATTATACTGCTTTTGTAAAAACAGGTGGAACATGGACACATTTTAACGATACACAAGTTCAACGAAATATTCCGGAAAAAAATATTGTAACACCAAAATCATATTGCCTTTTTTATAGAAAAAAGTAAAATATTATTTAGCAATATTTTAATAGCAAATAAAAGACAGAAATATATCTGTTTCCTATATACAAATATTATTTATAATGGTTAATTTTTTTTCACAAATTTTTGATAATATTTCAAATTCATCGAGCGAATCATATACTAATAATTCTAATTCTACAAGCATATCAAATACACCTCAAGAAAATAAACCATTAGTACGCAATACAGAGGATGATGAGAATAAATTCATGGAATTCATCGACACTATATTTAATGCGACTACCTATACCATTATTTTTGTGTTACTTGTTGTCTATGGATTTTATGGTTTAGGAAAGGCTATTTATAAGAACAAAGGTTCAATGAATGAAAGTAGTGGTGTGGCACGATATAGTCGTATTATAGATTTAATCATTCTGTTTTTGATTGGTTCGTTTATTTTTAATGCGTATTATAGTCTGGAAGAAGATGATAAAAAAAATATACTAGGCTATACAATCGAGTGGACACACGACTATTTTAACAATCCGTGGTCTGTTTTTGAGTTAATATGGTTTACCATCATATTTTTCGCATTAGTTTATGTATTAAAGGTTCCCATGTTACCTGACGTAAAACCTTTGTTAGTACATTTAATTGAAAAGAAGATTTGGATTATTTATGCTATGTTCGCTGTGGTATTTTTCTTTAAATATGTTCTTGATATTCCTATTCTAGATTTGTTATTTAATAACAGTGTAATGAATTATTTTAAAGATGTTCAGCCTTATTCTAGTTCCGAATCTGGTAATGGTTCACCTAGTGTTTTTGATAGTATTTCAAAAAATTTAAATCTGACTGAAGATATTTATGAGAATGATCCTGATAATGAACAAGATAACAACTTACAATCACCTGGACAAGAAGCAACTGGACAAGAAGCACCTGGACAAGAAGTAAAATGTAATAGTGGTCCTAATGTAAGTGACAACGAAGTATTCAATGTAAGCAATAATGTATATTCTTATGAGGAAGCACAAAAGGTATGTTCCGCATTTGATGCGTCATTAGCAACATATGATCAGATCGAGCATTCTTACAAAAATGGAGGCGAATGGTGTAATTATGGATGGTCGGATGGACAAATGGCCTTTTTCCCAACACAGAAAAAAACATGGGAGACATTACAAAAAAGCGAAGGCACAAAACACGCTTGTGGACGCCCTGGTATTAATGGTGGTTTTATAGATAATCCTTATGTCCGTTTCGGTGCGAATTGTTATGGTAAAAAACCTGAACGACCCGATGATTGGGGACCTATCAACTACACAACAGATTGTGGTATAGAAAAAGAAGACCCTAATCAGAAGATACGCGATGAGGCCAAATTAAATAGTTTCAATCAAACTAACTGGTCTAGATATTAAACCATTTGAAATTTAAAAAATATTTAGTATATCATTTTATATGAAATAGTATAAATATTATTTCATACATTTTCCTATATGTTTATAGGTGCTATGTTACACATATTTGTTATGTTTTATAATCGAATGTATCACAAAACAGGTAACATTATTTATTTTAATATTGGTGATAAATACTATCTGGAACTAAATGTTACAAATATCAAAGTCGTCGAAAAACAACAAACAATATAGTGGTATTAACTATATAATTTCTATTTCTTATCTTTTTCTTTCTTATCTTTTTCTTTTTTTCCTCTTTTTTTCAGTGTTTTTGGGCTCTTTTTTTTGTTAGGTTTCTTTATAGCACGTTCGAATAATTTATCAAACATCTCATCACTAATCATACCCTCGTGACTTTGTACCATCATTTCATCCTCGCGAGGAACCGTCTTTGTATTCATAATAAACATGGGCACACCCAAATCATTAAACCGTTCATTGTAGTGTTCATTATTCGCATAGACATTATCATATCGTTCTAACATATCTCGGTTCATTCTTTTTTTGGCGGGGACAACACAACGTTTTTCCATATAATGTATCGGTCCTTCTGTAATTTTAAACATTCTATATACTATTTATTGTTTTTATAACTGCGTTTTAAATCATTTGTAACTTTTATCTCTCGTTGTTGTTTTAAATAATCAATCACATAATCAACCTGGGAAGCATCATTCATAATCTTGCCTAAATGTTCCTCTAAAAACGAAAAGGTAAGTGGCGAATAATCCTTTTTTTCGTGCACTTTTAGATCGCCATCGTGTATTAATATTTTCCGGTTTTTATTTCCCGAATTTTCCATTTGCTCACAAATAGAGGTCGATAGACGTCCCTTCTCTTCCCGTAACTGCTTTGTCTTATCGTTAATCATTTTTAATTGCGTATCAATCGTAACCCAACGCTTCACATCTTGGGCAAAATCTTCTTTTGTAACAATTTGACTATTATTCATTTATAACTTAACGATAAATGAATTATGATGAATATCCGAAGTCTTACATAGACGAGGTGATATAGAAACTACCTAAATTCTTTAAAAGACGCAGGAGAAGAACGAGGTTCGCCAAAATAATAAAGGTCAAAACAGCTAGGTAGATGCATATAAATAATATGTAGGGATACATTTCATTATAAATACTAGACCGAACCGGTTCAATAATCGCATATATATCTTGTTTTGTTTCTTCACTTTTAATAAAATCGATAATGGTCTGTTTAATCGTTTTCATTTTGTTATTTGTAATGTAACGACAAACAAAAAAATAAACGACAACGCGTTATTCAAAATAGTATAAATTATCAAGAATTACATATATATATTTATTTAGGATGAACAATGTTATTTATGATACGAATGAAGAATTTGATTTCGATAATCTCAAACTAAACCCTCCTATGGTTGTCGCCGGTGGAAATTATTTTATTAAATATGCGATTAACGGTAGTCCCCTATATATTCAACCTCCCGAATGTAAAACAAAGGGGGCAATTTCTACCAGCACCAAGAAATCCCATTGTGATTTAATGTTCTCACAAAATGATGCGAATTTTATTCAATGGATGGAGAATTTAGAAACAAAAACATGCGAAATGATTTTCGATAAACGTGAAGATTGGTTCGACAGTGAAATGGATTTAGCAGATATTGAGAATTACTTCGCTTCCCCTATTAAAAGTTACAAGTCTGGTAAATTCTACCTCCTTCGGTCCTATATACCCACACGTTTAGGTAAAGTTAATTTGAAAATATACAATGAGAACAAAGAAGAAGTCGGTATTGAATCCATTGTAGACAATACAAATACTGTGTGTATTTTAGAAATACAGGGCATCAAATGTTCAGCACGTAGTTTTCAGATAGAGATGGAAATAAAACAAATGATGACGCTTAAGCCAGTGAATTTATTTGAAAATTGTTTAATTAATAAGACCCCCAAGACAATTGTTCATCACATTGAAAAGGAAGTCGCCCCTGATAATTTAGAAATACTTGCTACGGAGCAAGAACAAGATATTGATGTTTCCGAACCTGATACTTTAGAAGAAAATAAAGAAGATGACGAAGAAGACGAAGAAGACGAAGAATACGAAGAAGACGAAGAAGAAGAGGCAATATCTTTAGAAGTAATTGATCCAATTCAACCATTGGAATTCGAAAATGAACCAGAAAATGATGATTCCAAGAAAAACGATTTAGATGAATTCGAATTCAATGTTGATTTAGACAGTTTGCCGGTCGATGATGCTTTTTCATTGAAACCTCATAATGATATTTATTATGAAAGATATCGTAAAGCGCAACAAGTCGCCCGAATTGCGAAAAATCACGCATTACAGGCATATTTAGAAGCAAAAGAGATAAAAAACAAATATCAGTTGGATGATATTGAAAGTGATGATGATGATGATTTTTTCAATGTGAATACCGAACCGGATTTGGAAGAATCCGTGGCATAATATTTAGTAAAATGTATGAAATATGTTTTTTTAACAATAAGCATATTCCATGTTCTGATAAAAATTTTATCCACCGTTTATATAAACGGAAAATGTTGAAAAGCGTGTCTAATTACTTTAAGTCCGATATGGGTAAATGGATCTTTGTTGCGATTGTTGTAGCAATCGTAGCATACTCACTTATGAATTATTCAAGTAGCAAAGGATTAGTGCTTGATAATATGTCTAATTATGGTTCTACCACACAGCCATTAATCGATACAAAAATGAATGATGGTGTTCAGTGCGCTAAACCTGCTAGTTACGACCAACCCGAGCCCTCTCTTACCGCCAGTGGTGGTAATAGCGATTTCCAAGCTGCCGAGACCGCAAGCCCCGAGGATTTGCTTCCCACTGATAGAAACAGTGAGTTCGCCAGTTTGAACCCCGTCAACAGTGGTAATGTCGACCTCCCTGATATGCTTCAAGCCGGTAGTTTGATTGGTGTTGATACCATCGGTCAAACACTTAAGAACCCTAATATGCAGTTGCGTTCTGACCCCGTCATCAAGAAGGAGCAAGTCGGTCCCTGGAACTACAGTTCGTTCGAGCCTGATCTAGCCCGTGTTCCCCTTGAACTAGGATGCGAGAGCAAGTAAGCATTTTTTGTTTATAGTTTAGATTAATATTCTCATTTATTTAAGAATATTAGTTATATTTAGATATTATATAACATGAATTCATTGGATTTTTATATTTACACGGTGATATTTGGTATTATTGGATTATGTGCATATACCTATTTTACATCTGATGATTTTCAATTAAAATGTATAGTATCAACTGTAGATGGTAATAAATATTGTGTAAGAGAACGAACTCGATTACAAGAGGCGGCTGATATGTTGGCCAAGGTTAATGGGAAGTGTAAGGCTTTAGTCGAATATATGGACCAAAAACACGGAGATAAGGAAAATGTTAAACGTTTAGTGAAAGGATACAATCCAAAACGTATTTCGGAAACATTACCTACAAGTGAATATACTGCGTATAGTGAGAATAAGGGTGAGAAATTGGCCTTTTGTTTAAATAAAACACGCAAGGGTGAGACCAATATGATTGATGAACATACGTTGATGTTTGTAGCCATTCACGAATTATCTCATATTGCTACCAAATCGATTGGTCATAAAACTGAATTTTGGGATAATTTCAAATTTTTATTGGAAAATGCGAAAGAATCCGGTATTCATACTCCAAAAGATTATAAGAATAAACCTGTTGAATATTGCGGTATGGATATTAAAGACAATCCATATTATGATAATTAATATATTTAGTAATTTCACATTTATTTAACATTTATTTTATGATTAATATTTATATTAATAATAAAAATGAGCGCATTTGCAACTACACTTGCAAGTACTATAGGAGATATAACTACATCCCTAGACCAAGAAAATTTATATAACCCACTCAATGTTTTAAAAGATGAAGCAGCAAAAGTATATGGTAAAATGGTTGAAGTTATTCGAACACAATTTCCTGGTTACCTTTTATCTGGAACCGCATCCGGTATTGCTCCGACTACCCAAGGCCAGCTATATTCTATTAATGAAGCGCTAGCCAGTTTAGATAGAGATGGTACTGGTACTCAGAGTTTTGTAGAACTTAAAATGATAATGCAATTGTATGCTGATTTGTTACATCAAATAGCAGAAGGTACTCTGTCTTCTAGTGCCCAGAATATCGAGGACATAAGGGGATATGCTAAAAAACTTGCAGATTTATTCGACAATATGATTACTAACGGTATAAATATTATAAAGCGTATTAAAGGTTATGCTCCTGGTAATTATAGATATTTAAAAAAATATCTTTTCTCTGATGACCAGAAAAAAAATCCTGACGATTTAGATTTAGCCGAATTAGATGATAGTATAGTTCCTTTAGTCATTTATAATGTCCGAAATAAGATAAAAAATGATAGTATGTTTTGGGATACTGGAAAGTATTCGCCTGAAGATCAGACTCGATACCTATTAGAATGCATGAAGGCTGTAGAAATAAAACAGGCTATAGAACGTAGAGAACTTCCTAACGCACCCATTAAAGATATAGTCGATATGACAGATCGTATTCACGCAAAATCCGGAAAGCTGACCATGGACACTCTTCAAAAACCAGACGGTTTAAATTTTATTGCGAAAATTGAAGAAATTATTAGTGAAAAACGAGATGAACTTAAATCATTAGATGATGATCCTACTATATATGCTGCAGATCTTATTCAAGCAGACTATTATAAGCCAGGGGAGTTTTTTCATAACATATTAAGACAAATATTCACCAGTCTGCGTAGGAGCGTGCCTAAAAAATTAAACATTATCGCCGACAAACTTGACGCAAAAATAGTAAAATCTCTCCCCTTGGAGGAGGACAAACCACCAGCAGTTTTACCCATGATGATAAATGGAATAGTCGGAGCCCGCGACGAAGCTACACCTACAACATCGATGTTTTCTACTCATCCATATAGAGGCGTGAGTCTTCGATCTATAAAAGCAAGATCGTTTTTAAAAAGAGTTTTACGAATAGCAATTTTCAAATTTCTACCTGCGCATATACTAACAGAAATCCCCTCCGACATTGAACGATTATCTCAACGGATCAAATCAAAAAGAATCGACATTCTACTAGACTTCGAAATTACGGGGATGCAATTAGATATTTTAATAGGATGGCAGAGAGATGGTTTAATTAAACTGATAACGGTCAGCAAAAACTTTTTTTCTGATATAGACGTACTTTTTAAGAAGTTTAAGGGAGATAATAACATAGACACATTGATGTTGTTGTTCAGAAAAATACACGTAGCTATTAAAGATGTTGAATTCATAAACCCGAATACGGTCAAAGATATAAAAAAGAACATGATGGAAAGGGTTATGTCAGCCATCAGGTCAGCCCGGATAAAGCCATCATCCGACTTGGACCTCAATAAAATAAAATTGATGAACCGCATTATCAAAGAATTAAACTCGTTTATACAAAGTGAGACAGATTTGATGAAGGCAATAAGATCGAAACGTGAAGCCCTAATAGCAGCAAGCGGAGCAAGAGGAGAAGAAGCAGCAAGCGGAGCAAGAGGAGAAGAAGCAGGAATGAACGTGGAAGCAAGAGGAGGAAAACGAAACACAAAAAAACAAAAGAAAAACCAAAAGAAAAAAACAATGAAAGCACCCCATAAAAGAACCATCAAAAAGAGAAAGAGAAGAAAAAATAAGACATCAAAGAACCGTTCATAAACACCTACTCATATGTGCTACTATTTGGTATTAATATATCAAATATTAATTCATTTTCGTTACGATAATCTATAATAAAAATAAGTATCATATTTTTATTATATTCTGTTTCGACATATAATAGTGTAAAAAACCTCATTCCATTATATATAATATATAATAAATGGAAGAAGAATCAACCATTCGAGTAAAGGATATTCCAACAACAGATGATAATATACCACAACATAATATTTATAAGATACATATTTTAAATGACGACGGAAATGTAGGATTTGTCTACGTTTTTTGTGCCGGGATATACGCATCTAAAAATATGAATGAACTCTTTAGC
>Ga0257121_1000722_pt1 | contig 26822 bp, 26 predicted proteins | sample SI106_100metaG_FD_190180 | JGI IMG/M metagenome (GOLD analysis project Ga0257121, IMG submission 190180) | Marine microbial communities from Saanich Inlet, British Columbia, Canada - SI106_100 | ecosystem: Environmental > Aquatic > Marine > Inlet | place: Canada: British Columbia | collected...
GCATGCATGGCAGATTGATTGATCTGGCTGAATTGCTGCTGTGTCGCTGTCTCTGTCTGGTAAGCCTGAATCAGGTTCAGTCCACTCAAGGTTGACTCCATGGAAGCCAGCACTCGACCCAGGGCAGATTGAGCCGTGGATGATTTGCGTTTGAGCTTCTTGCCAACCACATGCAGCAGCCAGGCACTCAAGGGGGCAACCAGCAGAATGAACAGCGTCAGCTTCACACTCATGGCAAGCAGAATAGCCAACGAACCCAGGATGATCAATGGCTCTCTAACCAAGAGCTCCAAGCCTGTCAAAACGGCCCACTCAATCTCAGTTACATCGGTGGATGCGCGGGCCAGGATGTCGCCCTTGCGTTGATCGCTCATGGTCCCTGGCGATAGCTTTAGCACCTTGCGATGAATGGCAGAGCGCAGGTTGGCAGCGATCTGTGATCTGAGCGTGGCCATCTGCCACATGGCACCATAGCGGAGCACAGCCTTGATGACGAAGATGCCCATGGCCGCCAAACAGATGCGCCACAAGATGCCCATTGGGCCATAAGCCTTGATGCCCAAAGTCACCCCATAAGCAAGCCAGGCATGCAGACTGTCCACATCCTGAATGACCTGAGGCCGGGCATTCAGCTGCTGGGAACTGTCCAATATGATATCCATCACCGGAATGATCATCCCAATCCCAACCAAGGACATGATGGTGTAGCCAACATACAATAGGCCGGCAACCAAGGCAGAGGATTTTGCAGAGCCGGCGTGGCTCAATACACGAACAAAGGGAGACATGGGGACGAAGGTACTGAGTTCAGGATGGGATGCATCAGGGTGATGCATTTATAACGCCAACATCTACCTTTGTCGCATGGAGACAACGAGGCAGAAAAAAATCGCATCCGTTTTGCAACAAGATTTGGCAGAGATCTTTCAGCTCGTTGCAAAGTCAACTTTCACAGGCACCCTGATCACCGTCAGCAAAGTGCGCGTCACACCCGACCTGGGGCTTTGCAAAGTCTACTTGTCTGTTTTTCCAACCAAATACAGCGATGAAGTCATGGTGCATGTTGAGGCCAATGCACCTGCGCTTCGCCATGAGTTAGGTCAACGGGTTCGTCACCAACTCCGCGTGGTTCCCAACTTGAAATACTACTTGGACGACAGCATGGACTACCAAGAAAATATCGAACGCCTACTCAAAGGCGGTGGAGAAAACCCCATTCGGTGAAGGGACTGCCTGCAAAACTTGGATGGCGAATGGTCATCAGCCGCCGCCTGAGCGGAACAGTAACTCGTTCAGCTGCTGCGGGCATCATGGTTGGAACCGCTGCTATGATGGTGGTCCTTTCTGCCTTCAATGGTTTAGAAAACCTGATCCGACAGAATTACAACATCGTCCATCCACATGTCAGCATCCTGCCACTTGATGGGACAGGCCTGGCCTGGGACGAGGCTTTGGATGCACTGTTGGCGCACCCCGACATTGCGGATTTTGAACCGGTACTGGAACAGCAGGCCTTGTTGAAGCATGGCGAGCAAGAAGCCCTGGTCACGCTGGTGGCCGTTCAACGGTCCTTTGTTACCCCCCATGCAGGCACTGATCGCTGGACCGACAGCTTACTGACAGCCAATCCCGACCACTGGGGCAGTCGATCCGCCTTGGTAGGCAGAGGCGTCGCCATGAAAATGGGGATCAACAGCCATGGTCTAGGGTCCATTGTGCAAGCCATGTGGCCTGAGAGCAATCAAGACATGAGCCGTCAAGCCCTCCAGGTCGACGGCATATTTTTCGCCCACCCACAAGTTGATGAGCACGTGGTACTCATTCCCTTAGCTAGCCTTCAACAGTGGACTGGTCATGAATTGAGCCAGGTGAAAGTTTGGCTGAAGTCAGGTGCTGACATGGAAGCCTTTCGCCTGGCAGCTAGAGACTACCTCTGCAAAGAACCCAAAGACTGGGAGCGGACCTTGTTCAATGTGTTGAAATCTGAACGGTTGGTGACCATAACCATCCTTGCCTTCATCGTGCTGCTTGCTTCCTTGGGGCTGTACGCGGCCACCTCCCTAATGGCCCTGGAGCGAAAGCGTGAAACGGCCACCCTGGTTGCCATGGGAATGCCCTTGACACAGGTCAAGACTGCCTACACCTGGGGTGGGCTGTGGATGAGCATCCTAGGGGGGGGCTTCGGACTCCTCATGGGCCGTGCCATCATCGCTGGGCAATCAACTTTTGGTTGGCTGAGCTTAGGCCAAGGTTACATCGTGGATGCCTACCCTGTTGCCTGGTCATGGACATTCGCTTGGCTCACCTGGGGCTTTGTGGTCATGGTTGGAACCCTGCTTGCCTGGATGGCAGCGCAGCGCATACGGCCTCAAACTGAATTGCTCCGCTAAGGCATCAATGCCTTTGCTTTCTCAGCCTCAAAAATCGCTGCATAATCTGTCACGATAGCATCCAAGGTGTCAAAGACCTCCTGGCTATCATTGGACGTCACCAATGCCATCCTGAATGGCTTGAAATGCGGGAAGTTTCGGAAGTAGTTGCCGTAGTGGCGTCGCATCTCAATGCGACCTAGGTCATCCCCCTTCCAAGCGATAGACATTGTCAAATGCTGCCTTGCTGCATCCACCCTGGCTTGCAAAGATGGCGGAGCTAAATACTCACCCGTTGCCATGAAATGCTTGATCTCATTGAATATCCATGGGTAGCCAATGGCTGCACGGCCAATCATGATGCCGTCAACGCCATAGCGATTCTTCATAGCCACAACTTTTTCTGGGCTGTTCACATCACCATTGCCAAATATGGGGATATGCATGTGCGGGTTGTTCTTTACCTCGCCAATCAGGCCCCAATCTGCCTCGCCCTTGTACATCTGAGCACGCGTGCGCCCATGAATTGAGAGGGCTTGAATGCCAACATCTTGCAGTCGTTCAGCCACATCCACAATGTACTTGGTGTTGGCATCCCAACCCAGGCGGGTTTTCACCGTCACGGGCAGGTCCACTGCCTTAACAATGGCTTCTGTCAGACGAACCATCTTAGGGATATCCTTTAAGATACCTGCCCCGGAGCCTTTGCCCGCTACCTTCTTTACCGGGCAACCAAAATTGATGTCAATGATGTCAGGGCCTGCCTTTTCACAAATGGCTGCGGCCTCTTGCATCTCTTCCAGGTCATTGCCAAATATCTGAATGCCAATAGGGCGTTCGTATTCAAAGATGTCCAACTTGGCCACAGACTTGGCCGCATCGCGAATCAATCCAGAAGATGAAATAAACTCCGTGTACATCACATCTGCACCATGCGTCTTGCACAATTTGCGAAAGGGGGGATCACTCACATCCTCCATGGGAGCGAGCAACAAAGGGAAATCTCCCACCGGTATATCGGCAATTTTGACCATCTAAAATTCCTGTGCGACTTTTGACAAAATTACGCCATGAAAGCACAGAGCCAATCCTTCACCAAGATCTCCCTGACCTTCATTGGGCTCATCATCGTTTCCACTGTGGTCATGTTGCTCATTGGCAGCTGGCTAACCACGATGATTGATGGCCCAAAGGGGATGAATTTGATCATCTTGCAGTGGTTCACTACAATCGGAGCCATGCTTATTCCCGGCTACTGGCTGTTCAAACAGGTCAAATCAACTGGTCAACAAGGCCCCCTAACGCTTACCGTCACCCTGTCTGCCATCGGCCTGTTCAGCTTGTGGATGCCATTGGCTGAGTATGCCATGAATGGCTTGTTGGGCTTAGCTGAGGCAAGCAACATCTCCTGGGTACAGAAACAAATAGCAGAATCCGCAGCCCATGCAGAGCTCTTTGGTCAAATGATCTTCATGCCCGGATGGGCTTACCGCCTGATGGGCGCCCTCACCGTCATCCTATTGCCCGCCATGGCAGAAGAGTACTTCTTTCGCGGAGGCATCCAGCGCTTGCTTGGTCAGATGATGAGTCATCGGCTGGCCCTGGTGCTTACAGCCCTGGTTTTCAGTCTTGCCCATGGCCTTCCCCTGCAAGTGCCCTACCTCTTTGCTGGTGGGCTCATCATTGGCTATGCCTACCAAGTCACAGGTAAGCTTTGGGTCCCTATGGCCGCACATGCGCTTCACAATGCCATTGTCTATGGCCTTGTCGTGCAAGGCGGGCCCGAACGGCTCAGCGGGGATCACAGCATGCCTGTGTTGGCCATTGTCATCTGCAGCCTGGGAGCCATTGCAGCCAGCTATGTGGTGATTCAATCAGCCAACAAGGCATAAAAAAACCCGCTGCAAGCAGCGGGCGGTATTTTCATTGATGAAACAGCTTACATGCTTCGGTAAAGGTCTTCAGCAGACGAAGCAGGGCTGCTAGAATACATGACCTTCAATGCTTGTGCCTTGCGCAACTCTTGTTTGATGTCAGAGATCAAACCCATCTTTACATTCACGTCAGCTTTGATAGAGACCATGAATTTGGGACGCTCTTTCTCATTGATTTCCTCGCGCTTGAGGATGACAAATGCTTGCACATCACTGACTAAGCCCAATTGGTCATCCAACTGAACACGGGGCTCAGATCCATAGGATTCGGTGTTATTGGGTGTACCCACATATATGTAGGTCGTCAAATCTTTTCGCTCAATTTTTTGAATTTCTGTTGCTTTAGGCTTCAATACGCCAACCAACATTTCAAGATCTCTCATGGTTGTTGTCACCATGAAGAAAAATAGGAGCATGAATACAATGTCAGGCAATGATGCCGTATTCACTGCAGGTATTTCCTTGGACTTCTTACTGCTAAACTTTGACATCAGCCTCCAATTTTAACTGGTTCTGCCTCAGAAATAATCTGTGGGTAGAACGCATTGATTTCCTTGCGGCTTTCATCGGACAGGTCCGTGTAGTCGATACCAAATCGGCGCAGTGCCAAGTCTTGGCGAAGCTCCGAATACGCAGCAATGAGTTCGTTGCGAACCGTCACATAGGTGCTGTAGTTTGTGCCTCTGTCATTTTGCATAGACAAAATCGCCTTCTTCGGGTTGTCAGAGCTTGATGGCAACTGAAGACCACGGCAGACCTCACAGGTGCCGTCGCCATTGTTGTCAATAAAGTCCTTTGCTGCTGAACGCAACTGATCAATAGATAGGTAGTCATCCTCAACTAGCAAGTCGTTGTTGGCGTTAACCAAAACCACAAAAATGTTTTTCTCCTTGATGTCATTGGACTCATCCTGTGGCTCTTCAGACCATGGTGGCAATCTGACCGCCAAGCCTTTGTCCACATCCATGGTCGTTGTAACCAAAAAGAAAATCAGCAACAAGAAGGCAATATCCGCCATGGATCCTGCATTGATCTCCGGTGTTGCGCGTTTGTTTCTTGCCATGATCGTGAGTTATTGACGCATGCCGTGGATCACGGAGTAGCCAACGGCTCCCAGACCCAGCAAGAAGGTCACATAAAAAGCATTCAAGCCAAATGAAACCCATTTGGATGTTGCTTCAGTAACATCGTTGTACGATGCGAAATCAGCGCCGCTTGCCATCAAGTAACTGATGAGGCAGACAGCGAGAAGGGCAGCAATGCTGATGGCTGTTTTGCGAAGATTCCCTGGATTGATTGCCATACCAAAGCCTGCACTAGCTAGTGCAAGCAAGGCGGTCAAAACAATCAAGATTTCCGTTGCAACAACCGCAGAACCAATAAAGATCTCACCCTCACTCCCAAGCAAAATGCCCAGTGTGGGGATTAACCCGATTAAGCCTGCTAGCACAGCAGCGCCCATGGAAATAGCCCGAGCGTTTTTCATACTGCTGTTTTTACTTGTTGGTGTGTTGAGCAATGATATCCAAGAAGGAGATGCTAGCATCTTCCATCTTGTTGACGATGTTGTCAATCATTGCAACAATAAGGTTAAAGAAAACTTGGAGGATGATGGCAGTGATCAAACCAAATACGGTTGTCAACAAAGCCACCTTGATGCCACCGGCAACAAGTCCCGGAGAAATATCTCCAGCATCTTCAATGGCGTCGAATGCGTCAATCATACCGATCACCGTACCCATGAAGCCTAACATAGGGGCCAGTGCGATAAACAATGAGATCCAAGAAACGCCGCGCTCAAGCTTGCCGTTCTCAACAGAGCCAACAGAGACAACAGCCTTGTCAACCACATTCAAACCATCGCCGGCCTTGTCCAGGCCTTGGTAGAAAATGCTAGCAACCGGTCCACGTGCATTGCGACAAACGTCTTTAGCTGCATCTACACCGCCGCTGTTCAAAGCGCTCTCAACTTCAGCAAGAAGCTTGTCGTTGTTGGTGGTGGAAAGGGTCAAGTAAATGATGCGCTCAATGGCAAGTGCCAGACCGAGGATCAAACAAACCAAAACAAAAGACATGAAGGCAGGGCCTCCATCGATGTATTGCTTTTTCAGAACTTGGGTGAACGACGCTTCCTCTTCAGGGGCAGCTTCTTCATCAACTGCAACTACATTTGCAACAGCAGTGGTGTCAGCTTCAGTAGCCATGGAGTCATCGGCTGATGCCTCAACGGCAGCAGCTTCTTCGGTGGTGGCGGCAGCTTCTTCAGCTTCCTGTGCCATGAGATTGTTAGAAAACAACATCCCTGCTATTAAGAGCAGAGCGAAAACCTTTTTCATGCGTTTTATATGAGGTTAAATTTAGAGGATTGTTCTAAGGTTCACAAAAGTATGCCATTCAGGTACAATTCAAAATATCTGCACCGATTTTTTTAATTTCAGCTTGTTTTGGTCTTGTAGGTGGCCTTCTGAAGGATGGATTTGTCGATATCCGGGGTCCGTCGAATCGCATCGATGGCATCTGCCGGCTGCATGACCACCGTGAAGAGATCCAAGTGCTCTGGTCGCATGAATTGCTGTTCAACCATGCTGTCAAGCATCTCAATTAGAGGATCATAGAAGCCATCTTGGTTCACAATGACCACGGGCTTGAGGTATTGACCCAGCCGCTTGAGGGTGATGGCTTCCATCAATTCTTCCAAGGTACCGCAACCACCAGGCAAGGCAATGATGCCTTCTGTATCATGCATCAACAAATGTTTGCGTTCGCGCATATTCTCGACCTGAATCAGCTCTGTCAAGCCCGGATGATTGACTTCATTGGCGAAAAGAAAGGCTGGCATGACGCCTTGAACCTTGCCACCAAGAGCCAGCACTGCATCAGCCACGCGGCCCATCAATCCCGTTTTCCCGCCACCATAAACCAGGGATGCTCCTGCTTCAACAAGGCTAGCAGCCACTTGATCTGCGCCAAGCAAATGCTTCTCGGATGACATGGCTGATGAGGCACAATAAACGGTGATACGGGCTTGGTTCAGGTCTTTCATGGGGCAGTCAAATTGGCCCTGCAAGGTACAAGTCCACATGCATTCAGAAACTACCTTTGAACCACCATGAAACAACTCGCCATTATTTCTGCCATCATTTCAAGCCTTGTCATGATCCTGTTGTGGGTCCTTGGCTTCTTCACAACCCTGATCATTCAAAATGGCCATGAAGGAGGCTATGAGCTGGCTGGCTATGTGCATGAAGGGCCCTACAAGACCCTTGGGAAGTCTTTTGAACGCTTGGATTCCACAGCTGAATCGCTTGGCCTTCACATGACTGACAGGGTCGGGCTGTATTACAACAACCCCAAAGACGTGCATCAAGATAGCTTGCTAAGCTTTGTTGCCGTGGTGATGGCAGAAGAAGGCTTTGCCATTGGCAACATGGATCTGGCAGACCTCATGCAAGAATCCATCCCCTACGGGCAAGCCATCTACATTGACTTCCCTAGTGATCAGCCATTGAGCCACCTGATTGGCCCCCTCCGTTGCTACCCGTTACTCAATGACCGCGCAGAGGCAGAGGGATGGGTGAGCAGTACGGTTTTTGAGCTTCATGGCAGTGATTACATTCGCTATGTAATGCTTCGATGAAACGCCAACGATTCCCTTGCATTTGATGGATGAATCAGCCATTTCTGCCAGCCATCTGGTCCTTGTGACAGCGATCTCCCACACCCCAGCAGGTGAAGGCATTTCATTGGACGACAATGGCCTGATTCACGACCTGTCTTAAAGCCTGTCTTTTCGTTTCAACCCTTGGGCGGCATGTGCCAACCTGCTGGTTCCTTCGATGCCTTTCTCCCTTGAGAGTTGTGTGATTTACCATTCAACAAGCTGGACACCAGGGTCAACACAATAGAGAACCCAAGGGCTGACCAAAAGCCTTCCACATTGAAGCCTCCAACCCAACTGCTGGCAATCAGAATGACGATGGCATTGATCACCAAAAGGAAGAGCCCCATTGAGACCACCGTCAAGGGGATGGTCAATAAAACAAGCAAAGGCTTGATGGTGGCATTGAGCAAGGTCAAAAGCAAGGCAACCCAAATCGCTGTCGAAAAATGGTCCAAAGTCACCGATGACATCACAGCATCCGTCACGGTGATGCACAATGCCAGAATGAGCATTTTCAGCCAAAATGGCCTGTTGTCTCTTCGTTGGTTGAATAATAGCATGTAGCAAAACTAAGCAATTGCCCTACATTGCAGGATGCAAAAAATTGTCGCCATGGCAGCCCTGAGTCTTCTAGTCCTAGCCTGCCAGACCACCCCGTCTAACCCTGCAAACAGACAAGTTATGGACCCACACAGTCACGCCCGACCCGCACAAGCCATCATGACGCATTTGGATTTAGCTATGGCTGTGGATTTCCGTGCTAAGGCCATCATTGGCACTGCCTCGATCACCTTTGATTGCCATGATGCCGACAGCATCTTTCTAGACAGTGATGGTTTAATCATCCATTCCATCACCGTGGATGATAAACCCGTAGACTGGCTTCATGGGGAAGCCAATGAGCTCTTAGGACGAGGTATCTGCATTGTGCCATCAGAACCTGTCACTGGCACCTATGTGGCAGACATTCACTATGCCTCCGCACCTGATGCAACCGCCCTGCAATGGCTGCGCCCAGAACAGACCAATGGCAAAACACAGCCCTTTCTCTTCACCCAAAGCCAAGCCATTCTTGCCAGAACTTGGATCCCTTGCCAGGATGGTCCAGGCGTGCGGTTCACCTACCACGCCAGTGTGAAAGTGCCATCGGGCCTCATGGCCGTGATGAGCGCCACCAACCCCACAACCATTGCAGAGGACGGGGTGTACGAGTTTGACATGCGTCAACCCATCCCTAGCTACCTCATGGCATTGGCCGTTGGCGATCTGGCCTTTCAGTCCACAGGCCCGCGAACAGGTGTCTACGCTGAGCCCGCTATTTTAAAAAAATCTGCCTGGGAATTTGCAGAAACTGAAGCCATGATTCAAGCGGCAGAGGCATTGTATGGCCCCTATGCATGGGACCAATACGATTTGTTGGTGCTGCCTGCCTCCTTCCCCTTTGGTGGCATGGAAAATCCCCGTTTGACCTTTTTAACGCCCACAGTGATCACCGGTGACCGGAGTTTGGTCTCCCTGATTGCGCATGAACTGGCACACAGCTGGAGCGGCAACCTGGTCACCAATGCCACATGGAATGACTTCTGGCTCAATGAGGGCTTCACCGTCTACTTTGAGCATCGCATCATGGCCGCCGTCTACGGCGAAGACTACGCCAACATGCTCAGGGCATTGTCCCATGCAGGGCTCGTGGACGAAGTCAATGAGATGATGGTAAAGCACCCAGAGGACAGCAAGCTAGACATTGCCCTGGAGGGGCGCAACCCCGATGATGCCATGACCGCCATTGCCTACGACAAAGGCTTTCATTTCTTGCTCTTGGTAGAGGAAGCCGTTGGCAAAGAAACCTTTGACGCCTTTTTAACAACGTATTTCCAAGATCACCAGTTCAAGTCTATGACAACCGATCGCTTCATTGCCTACCTCAAGGATCAATTGCTTGACGCAGCAACCTGGGAGCAGATTCGTGGTGAAGAATGGGTCTACGGTACGGGGCTTCCGGACAATTGCCCCGTTTTGCCGCCCCTCAGGTTTGAAGCAGTGGACCTGGCCCTTGATGGCTTCCTTTCTGAAGGTTCACTCATGCCTCAAGATCAATGGACCACCCATGAATGGCTGCGTTTTCTGGATCAATTGGGAAACAAGGGGGCGAATCTATCACAGGTCACCGCCCTTGATGGCATGTACCATTTGACAGCATCCAGCAACGCTGAGATTCAAGCTGCCTGGTTTGCCTTAGCAATTCCTTTGCAATACCGTGGGGACGGCTTCCAAACAGTTGTGGAGCAATTCCTGACATCGGTTGGTCGTCGCAAGTTCTTGACGCCAACCTACAAGGCAATGCTGGAAGCAGGTGATCAAGATTGGGCCATGACCATTTACCAAGCAGCACGACCTGGCTACCATGCCGTGGCAACCCAAACCATGGATGACCTCCTGGGTTTCAAGCCAGCTTCCTGAAAACCTGCTGGATTATACCACTCGCCTGAGCTGCTCCCGCAAGGCATTGCGCAGGGTTTGCAATCGCCCAAATTTCTCGAGCAATGCTTGCTTGTCTGAATCATCTGTCGCTTGCAAAGTGGCGATGATGTCCTTCACGTAGCGATCAATGGTGGCCTCCTTGAAGCGAAGTATCGACTGCTGAATGTGAAGACTTAAACTCTCCACCGGATTCGCTACCATGATTTCCTTTTTCTCCCACTGCGCCAATTGGTACTTCTCTGCATGCAAATCTGCTACCAGGCTGACCAATGATTGGTCGGGGTAGCGAAGCAGTTCATCCGATGTCATCAAATGCCTTCGCTCATCCCAGGCATGGGATATCAAATCAAAGAGTTGCTGGTAAGGAGCGTGAGAAAAGTCCATGTTATCCGATAAAACTTCTTCGATGATGAAGGTTCCCGATTTCTCCGTCAAGGTCTTGCCTTCTTGCTCAGGGTCCGGAATCTCTATGGCTGTTTCACCGTGCTGAATCAACGCCTTCATAAGGGATTCCTCAAAGGCTGGCGGGCGCTGAGTCGGTGCACTTGCTTCAACGGGGGTGAGTGTAGGTGCTTGTTGAGGCTGGCGTCGATTGACTTCTCGGGATGCTGCAGCCTGCAATCGACTGAGTTCATCATGCAGGGTTTGCTCATCCATGCCCAATTTCCTTGCCGTGGCGCGAACGTATTCTTCACGCAAAATTGGGTTGGGGATCTTTGAAAGGCTTAATGCCAAATCCTTTTTTGCCTCTGCGCGTTCAATGGGATCATCCCCGGCCTCTGCCAGCAAAATGTCTGATTTGAAGACCATGAAATCTTGTTCATGCTCGGTCAAGTAGGCTTGCAGGGCTTCTGCATCCATGCTCTGAGCTAGAGAGTCTGGATCTGCCCCTTCAGGCAATGGCACGGCCCTAACCAGCAGGCCTTCAGCCAGCAACAAATCGATGCCCCGAAAGGATGCTCGCAAACCCGCTGCATCCCCATCAAAGAGCAAGGTCACATTGTTGGTCAGGCGTTTGATCAAGCGAATCTGATCCAGCCCCAAAGCTGTACCCGATGAAGACACCACGTGCTGAACCCCTGCTTGATGCATGGCCAGCACATCGGTGTAGCCTTCAACAATGAGGCAGCGGTCTTTTTTTGCAATGGCTTGCTTGGCCTGATACAGGCCGTACAACACCTTGCTTTTGTGGTAGATGTCTGACTCCGGGCTGTTAAGGTATTTCGCTGTTTTCGCCTGGCTGTCAAGGACGCGCCCACCAAAGCCTATGATCCTTCCACCCATGTTGTGTATGGGGAACATCACACGGCCCCAGAATCGATCCACCGGGCTGCCGTTCTCACGGTCAATGCACAGGCCCGATTTAACCAGGTAGGTCTTCACAAAGCCCGACTTGATGGCTGCATCATGCAAAGCGCCACGCGATTCCAGCGCATAGCCAAGCATGAAGGACTTGATGATCTCGTCCGTGAATCCTCGGTTTCTAAAATAGGTCAGGCCGATGGCCTTGCCTCTGTCGTGCTCCCACAACCACTCCGTGAACTGCTTGGCAGCAAATGCCGTGACGGCAATCAAACTCTCTCGCTCACTTTGCGCATCCATTTGCTCCTGAGACTGCTCCTCTTCCTCGATCTCAATCTGGTATTTTTCAGCAATCCACCGCAGGGCTTCAGGGTAGGACATTTGCTCATGCTCCATCAAAAAAGACACAGCAGAACCGCCCTTACCTGAGGAGAAGTCTTTGAAAATCTGCTTGGACGGAACCACATAAAAAGACGGTGTCTTTTCATTGGTGAAGGGGCTCAGTCCGCGGAAGGATGAGCCACTTTTTTTCAAGGTCACAAAGTCACCGACCACCTCCTCGATTCGGATGGCGTCCATGATTTTGTCAATGCAAGCGGTGGTGATTCTTCCCATGATAGAAAGGTCAAGTTAAGACCATAATGTCACTCAAGAGCGGCGACTTGCGACAAAGTCCACCAGGGCTTTCAAGGACTCCTTGGAAGCTGAATCAGGCAAGGCCTGCAAGTGAGTCAATGCCTCGTCCTGCCATTGTCGCATGCGCTTGACTGCATAACGTACACCGCCAAGTTCAACCACGGTTGACATCAAGGACGCCACGGCCCGTGGGTCATTGTTTTTTTTCTTGACGATACCAACCATCTCTCGGCGTTGACTGGCATTGGCCATGGACAGGGCATGAATCAGTGGCAGGGTCATTTTCTGCTCCTTCACATCAATACCTGTGGGCTTACCCGTCGTTGCGAATCGATCAAAATCTAAGAGGTCGTCTTGGATTTGAAAGGCCATTCCCAGTGCCTCGCCAAAAGCCCTGGCCATTGCTTGCGCAACTTCATCTGCATCCACACTGGCTGCGCCGGCAACACAACAAGCTGCCATCAACGAGGCAGTTTTCTGACGGATAACATCCTCATAAACGGCCTCATCGATGTCCAATCGCCTTGCCTTGGCTAATTGAAGCAACTCGCCTTCCGACATAGCCTTGACTGCTTGACTGACATGACCTAGGAGGTCGTGATCCTTGTGTTCCACAGCAAGAAGCAAAACCCTGGACAGCATGTAATCACCCACCAGCACAGCCACCTTTTTTTGCCAGAGAGCTTGGATGCTGTAACTGCCACGACGCAGCAGGGACTGATCAACCACATCGTCATGCACAAGGGTTGCTGTGTGCATCAACTCCACAAGGGTTGCCGCCCGGGTGCTGCGTTCACTGACGCTACCATTCAGGGCCTTAGCCATCAAGAAGACCAAGGCAGGTCGCAATCGCTTGCCCTTCTTTTTGATGGCATACTTGAGGATGACATTCAACAAGGGCACATGGCTGGCAAAGGCCTTGGGAAAGACCTTGTCAAAGTGAGCCAATTCTGATTGTATGGATGTTTGAAAGGTCATTTGATGCCTCGTTCTTTGGTTATCTGCTCATAGGCAGTCTGAATTTTTCTGAAGGTTGCTTCCGCTTCAACCACAACATCCTTGCCCATCCCAATCACCGCATCGGGATGGTATTTTTTGACCAATCGACGGTAGGTTGCCTTGATGTCCTTGTCTGTGCTGGTGCGCGATATGCCCATCACTGCATAGGGGTCGTACTGCTGAATCCTGGAATGCATGGCATGCAATCGCTGGAAATCTAGTTGACCCAGGCCAAGGTACCTGGCAATTCTGGCAATTTGAGCCTGCTCAGCCTGCTTGAGTGATCCATCAATCACGGCCAATTCAAAGAGGAAATTGACAATTTGAATGCGGCCTTGCAGGGCCATGTGTTGTCGAACTTGTGCACAAACCAGGGTGATTTTTGGACGGGACTTCGCCAAATCATTGAACACCACGAAGCTGGCATTCGCCTTGTCTGCACCAAACCATCGCTTGAACTGCTCACGCACATGGTTCAGCTCCCTGGGGTCGATTTGGCCATCAGCCTTCATAACCATGGATGCAAGCACCAAAAGGCTGGCATGGAAATCGCCTTCGGAGGTGATGAACGGTTTGCCTTGCCCCTCATTGGATCCAAAAAGGTCTCCCACTGCATTGCCTAATGCTGCGCCCAACAGAGCTCCAATGGGTCCGCCAAAGGTCCAACCAAGGAATCCACCACCCAGAATATTTCGCCAGTTCATGGCGCAAATTTACAACCCAAGCGGGGCTGAATTGCTTAACTTAGGTACCAAGCAAAGAAACATATGCCACCAATGATTGCTACCAAGAGTAGCATGGTGGATCCGGCCGATTCATTATCCTTAGCCTCCTCAGCGAGCTTTCTTTCGCGGCGCTGTCGAAGCCATTGCTGTCGTCGCGTTTCGCGTTGTTCTGACTCTGTTGACATAAGTGTTGATTTAGCATTGTTTGGATGTCCTTAAGTTACCTAAATTTTTACATACGACCCAAAGCACATTGGCCAATGTTTTCAACATCAAGGTTTTGCATAAAAAAACCCGCAACAATGTTGCGGGTTGTAAGGGTAATTATTAGGGTAATTAAGACCCGCAGGCCTCGCAATCGTCTGGATTATCAATGGAGCAAGCCAGAATTTCTTCTGGTGTGTAATCAATGTTCACGGATTTAACTGCGGGCTTTTTGGCAACCTCGACAGCAACCTTGACGGCGGTGTCCTCTGTTTTGAATGCCTCATCATCAGCCATTGTTTCCAGCTGCTCTTTGACAGCAACCTTGACATTCGCATCTTCTAGCTTGAATGCTTCATCATCAGGAATCTTCTCCACCTTCTTTTTGACGGTGAACTTGATGGCTGCAGATGCAGCTTTGGTCCGCAGGTAATACATGCCCGTTTTGAGACCTTTCTCCCATGCGTAAAAGTGCATGGATGTGAGTTTGCCCATGTTGGGTGACTCCACAAAGAGGTTCATGGACTGAGACTGGTCAATGAACATGCCGCGGTCAGCAGCCATGTCAATGATGTCCTTCATGCTCATTTCCCAGACGGTGAGGTAAAGCTCCTTAATGTTGTCAGGGATGCAGTCAATGTTTTGAATGGATCCGTTGTTGGCCATCAGGGCATTTTTCACTTCATCATCCCAAAGACCTAGGGAAACCAAGTCTAAGAGAAGGTGCTTGTTCACCACAATGAACTCGCCAGAAAGCACCCGACGGGTGTACAGGTTGGTGGTGTAAGGCTCAAAGCACTCATTGTTGCCAAGGATCTGTGAGGTGGATGCCGTTGGCATGGGTGCCAGCAGCAAGGAATTTCTCACGCCTTCCTTTTTTACCTCTTTACGCAAGGCTTTCCAATCCCATCGGCCGCTCAAATCTTCCTCAGATACGTTCCACATGTTGAATTGGAACTCGCCTTTAGACATGGGTGAGCCTTCAAAGGTTTCATAAGCTCCATCTTCCTTTGCCATGTCACATGATGCCTTAACCGCTGCGAAATACAAAGTTTCAAAGATGTCCTTGTTCAATTGCCTGGCCTCATTGGATGTGAAAGGCATTCGCAGATTGATGAAGGTGTCAGCCAATCCCTGCACGCCAATGCCAATCGGTCGGTGGCGCATGTTGGAATTCCTAGCTTCAGGCACTGGGTAGTAGTTCTGATCAATGACAGCATTGAGGTTCTTTGTCACCTTGTACGCCGTTTCGTAAAGGAATTGGTGATCAAATACGCCATCGACAATGTACTTTGGCAGCGCAATGGAGGCCAAATTGCATACCGCTACCTCATCAGGTGCCGTGTACTCCATGATCTCTGTGCAGAGGTTGGAAGAGCGAATCGTTCCCAGGTTTTTCTGGTTGGATTTGCTGTTGCAGGCATCCTTGTAAAGCATGTAAGGTGTGCCCGTCTCAATTTGAGATTCCAAAATCTTGGTCCACAACTCACGTGCCTTGATGACCTTTTTAGCCTTGCCAGCCTTTTCGTAACTGGTGTACAGCTTTTCAAAGTCGTCCCCATAGGTGTCGTACAGACCCGGGCATTGGTTCGGGCAAAGCAAAGACCAATCGGCATTCTCCTTGACCCGCTTCATGAAGAGATCCGAAATCCACATGGCATAGAACAGGTCACGTGCACGCGCCTCCTCATTGCCGGTGTTTTTCTTCAAGTCCAAGAAGTCAAAAATGTCTGCATGCCATGGCTCGAGGTACATGGCAAAGGATCCCTTGCGCTTGCCGCCACCTTGGTCTACATAACGGGCGGTGTCATTGAACACACGCAACATGGGAACCAGGCCATTGGATGTACCGTTGGTACCTCGAATGTAAGATCCCTTGGCGCGCACATTGTGCAAGCTCAGGCCAATGCCACCAGCGCTCTGGCTGATTTTTGCGCATTGTTTGAGTGTGTCATAAATGCCATCAATGCTATCGTCTTGCATCTGCAAAAGGAAGCAGCTGGACATCTGTGGCTTTGGTGTTCCTGCATTGAACAGTGTGGGTGTGGCATGGGTGTACAGCCCTTTTGACATGCCTTGGTAGGTGGCGATGGCTGCGTCAATGTCATCCTTGTGGATGCCAACAGCGACACGCATCAACATGTGCTGTGGACGTTCTGCAATCTTGCCTTCCATGCGGAGCAGGTAGGACCGCTCCAAGGTTTTGAAACCAAAAAAATCGTAGCTGAAATCGCGATCGTAAATCAAGGTTGAATCCAGCAACGCCGCATTCGTTTTGATCAACTCAATGACATCGTCTGCAATCATGGGAGCGTACTTGCCCGTTTTGGGGTTGACGTATTCGTGCAAGGCCGTCATCGTTTCAGAGAAAGACTTGTTGGTGTTTTTGTGCAGATTAGAAACCGCAATCCGAGCAGCCAACAAGGCGTAGTCCGGATGACGGATGGTCATGGCTGCAGCTGTCTCTGCTGCAAGGTTATCCAATTCACTTGTAGACACCCCATCATAAAGCCCTTCAATAACTCGTTGAGCCACTGACACGGAATCAATGTGTTCTGAAAAACCATAGCACAGTTTCTGAATCCTGGCGGTAATCTTATCAAATTTGATGGCTTCTCTGCGGCCATCACGCTTAATCACATACATCATCTTAGGTCATGTGTAAGGGTTAAAAGTCGCTGTCAAAGTCAAAGGCGTTGGCGGATTCGCCCACGGCTTCTCCCACGCCTGCTTTGCGGTATTCCGCAACGCGTTTTTCAAAGAAATTGGTCTTGCCCTCCAGGGAAATCATATCCATGAAATCGAAGGGGTTATCTACGTTGTAGACATTGTCACATCCCAGCTCGCGCAGCAAGCGGTCCGCAACAAACTCAATGTATTGTATCATCAAGCGATTGTTCATGCCAATCAAATCGACGGGCAAGGATTCAGTGATGAAGATGCGCTCAATGTCAAGGGCTTCTGTGATGATTTGCTTGATGCGATCCTTTGGAACCTTGTTGATCAGGTGCTCGTTGTGCAGGTGAACAGCAAACTCACAATGGCTGCCCTCGTCGCGAGATATCAATTCATTGGAGAAGGTCAAACCCGGCATCAAGCCACGCTTCTTCATCCAGTAAATGGAGCAGAAGGCGCCAGAGAAAAAGATGCCTTCCACCGCGGCAAAAGCAATCAATCGCTCAGCAAAAGAGGGGGACTCAATCCATTTCAAAGCCCAATCCGCTTTTTGCTTGATGGCTTCAAAATTGTCAATGGCGTTGAAAAGCTTGTCGCGCTCATCAGCGTCTTTCACATAGGTGTCAATCAACAAAGAGTAAGTCTCTGAGTGAATGTTCTCCATCATGATTTGAAAGCCATAATAGAATTTTGCTTCCGTGTACTGCACTTCATTGATGAAGTTCTCTGCAAGGTTCTCATTCACAATGCCATCAGAGGCAGCAAAGAATGCCAGGATGTGCTTGATGAAGTATTTTTCGTCATCACTGAGCTTGGTCTCCCAGTCCACCAAATCTTGGTGCAAATCAATTTCTTCAGCTGTCCAGAAGCTGGCTTCGGTCTTTTTGTACATCTCCCAAATGTCATTGTGCTCGATTGGGAAGAGCACAAAACGGCCTGAATTGGCCTTCAGTATGGGTTCTTGGGTGGGTAATGTTGTTGACATAAGGGCAATAAATAGCCGTCGAAACGGCTGTTAGAATGTTGTTTATCAGCATCTTAAGGCTTAGGTCATGCGGTTCTGTCTCACGCTACTCCCTTAGGTGCTCTACAAAACTTGCTCGTTTTGATTCCTCACGCAAGGGATAGATTTGAACATTCTGCTGGAGTTGTCAACAAGTGGATTTTTCCAAACAACCAAATTCTCAATGGTGCCAAGGCTTGGCCAAATTCCAAATTTCACGGGACTTTTTTTTCAACCAATTTTACTCAGCTCCCCGGCTTACCGGGAAGAGAAAAACCTTCACTTGGTTCCGTCATTTTCCCTAGAAAGGGCTTCATGCACCAACTCTGCCTCGTCTATCCAATCTTGACCGTAAGCGCGAACCAGGGGATTTTTCAAAAATCGAAAGACAGGCAATTTCAGCGATTTTCCCAGCTCACATGCGGGCGCACAGAGGTCCCATTGGTGTACATTCAAGGCGTCATACTGGCTGAACTGGCTGACCCTGATGGGGTATAGATGGCAGGACAAGGGCTTGATAAAATCAATATCCCCAGCGGTATGCGCCTGCTCGATACCGCATTGTGCCACCCCCTTGTCGCTGAAGGTTACAAAGGCGCATTCCTTGCCTTCAACCAACGGTGTGACATCCTCACCATCGCTATCAATCACCGATGTGCCTTGTTCCTCAATGGCAGCAATGCCTTCGGGACGCAAATACGGCTTGACCGAAGGGTAGATACCCTTGAGCACCTGCACCTCATCCTTGGAGAGTGGCGCACCTGCATCTCCCTCAATGCAACAGGCTCCCTTGCAGCGACTGAGGTCACAACAAAAAGCGTCTTCAAATACGGCTCTGGAAGAAAGGGTCTTACCTATAGAAATCATGATGGGTTAAAGGTACATCCTGTCTGCAAGCTGACTACCTTTACCACTCAATTACAACGCACATGGATTTCACTCAGATTTTGTCAGCCACCATGGTCCTCTTTGCCGTCATCGACATCGTAGGCAGTATTCCCATCATCATTACCATGCGTGAGCAGGTGGGGCATATCCAGTCGGGAAAGGCCACAGTAGCAGCCACACTTATCATGGTGATTTTCTTGTTTGCCGGGGAAGATTTACTCAACCTGTTTGGGGTAGATATTGAATCGTTTGCCGTGGCAGGTGCTTTGGTCATGTTCTTCCTTGCCCTGGAGATGATCCTGGGTGTCCGCATCTACAAAGAATCCGAGCCCAACTCCGCATCCATTGTCCCCATTGCCTTCCCCTTGCTTGCAGGCGCCGGAACCATGACCACATTGATCTCATTGCGTTCAGAATTTGAAGTCATCAACATCATCATCGCCATCTTTGTCAATGCCCTTTTGGTCTATATCGTTCTGAAAAACACCGAGCGCTTTGAACGTCTGTTGGGCAAAAATGGCATCGCCATTCTACGGAAAGTTTTTGGCATCATTATCATGGCTATTTCCGTCAAACTTTTCACCACCAACCTTTCAGCACTTATCTGACATGGCTCAACCTGAAGACGCATTCAAAGCAGTAATCTCCCACGCGAAGGAGTATGGTTTCATCTTCCAAAGCAGTGAGATCTATGACGGCCTGAGCGCCGTGTACGACTATGGTCAAAACGGCGTCATGCTGAAAAACAACCTCAAGTCCTATTGGTGGCGGTCCATGGTTCAACTGCAGGAAAACATTGTAGGCTTGGACTCTGCCATTTTCATGCACCCCTCCGTTTGGAAGGCCTCCGGTCATGTGGATGCATTCAATGACCCATTGATTGACAACAAAGACAGCAAGAAGCGCTACCGCGCAGACGTTTTGGTGGAAGATCACGTGGAAAAGCTGAAGCAAAAAGCTGACAAGGAAGTGGCAAAGGCTGCCAAACGGTTTGGCGAAAGCTTTGATGCAGAGATGTACCGCTCAACCAACCCGCGGGTAATGGGCTACCTCAGCAAGGCAAAGGATGTCATGGACCAGTTTGTGGCCTGCCTGGAAGCAGAAGACCTTGAAGGCGTCAAGCAGGTTATCATTGATGCCGGCATCAAATGCCCCGTCAGCGGGTCCGATAAATGGACCGACGTGCGGCAATTCAATTTGATGTTTGGCACCAAAATGGGGTCGGTGGCAGAAGGCGCTGTTGACTTGTACTTGCGACCTGAAACAGCGCAAGGCATTTTTGTGAACTTCCTCAATGTGCAGAAAACGGGTCGCATGAAGATCCCCTTTGGCATTGCTCAAATTGGCAAGGCCTTTCGCAATGAAATCGTGGCCCGTCAATTCATCTTTCGCATGCGAGAGTTTGAACAAATGGAGATGCAATTTTTTGTCAAGCCTGGCACAGAGATGGAGTGGTACAATCACTGGAAGCAAGTCAGGCTTCAATGGCACCTTGCTATGGGCTTGTCTGAGGACAATTACCGCTTCCATGACCATGATAAAATGGCCCATTACGCCAACGCAGCAGCGGACATTGAGTTCCAGTTCCCTTTTGGATTCAAGGAGCTGGAGGGCATTCACAGCCGCACAGATTTTGATCTCAAGAGCCATGAGGAGCACTCGGGCAAAAAGCTTCGTGTGTTTGACCCTGAGACCAAGGAAAACTATGTGCCTTATGTGGTGGAAACATCCGTTGGCCTGGACCGGCTCTTTCTATCTGTTCTGTCTGAAAGCTTGGTGGAAGAGCCCTTGGAAAAGGGCGGGAACCGAACCCTTTTGAAGCTCCCCTACGCCTTGGCACCTACGCAAGCTGCCATTCTTCCCTTGTTGAAAAAGGATGGTCTGCCTGAATTGGCACGCCAACTGATGAAAGATTTGACTTTCGATTACCAGATGGCTTACGATGAAAAGGATGCCATTGGCAAACGTTACCGAAGGCATGATGCCATTGGCACGCCCTTGTGCTTTACCGTGGATCACCAATCGCTTGAAGATGGGACTGTTACCATGCGTGACAGAGACAGCATGTCACAGGAGCGCATTCCTTCATCAGACTTGGGGTTACACATCAAGCAACAGTGCGGTATGGAGTCCCTGTTAAAAAAACTCTAAAGGCTTATAAATCATTAGTATGCTTGAACTTTTCGTCTATCTTTGGTAGTAGATTTCAATTTTTAAACTAAAAACACACGATTATGAAAAAAGTAAGCTTTTTCTTGAGCGCGTTGGCCATGGTCGCCTTCGTAGCTTGTAACGACGCTTCTGCTGATGCAGATGCTACTGATGTAACTGAAGAAGTTGCTGAAGAGGCAACGGAAGAAGTTGCTGAAGAGGCAACGGAAGAAGTTGCTGAAGAGGCAACGGAAGCAGTTGCTGAAGAGGCAACGGAAGCAGTTGCTGAAGAGGCAACGGAAGAGGCAGCTGAGTAATTCGCTGCTTTCAACAACAAAAGCCGCCCAATGGGCGGCTTTTTTATGTTAAAACGTTAGCTGTCGCAATGACTTGCTCAATGGACTTAATCAGCCAATGGCGGAAGGTACTCCGTGCCAACTCCTGCCTTCATGAGAAAATCCACGCCAGACAAATCCTTGTATTCACTTTGGTACACAACCCGCGTGATGCCAGCTTGATGGATCAGCTTGGCGCATTGTCGGCAAGGGGACATGGTCAAATACAAGGTTGATCCATCTGCTGACTGAGTGCTTCTGGCAACTTTCAAAATGGCATTGGCCTCCGCGTGAAGAACATACCACTTGGTGGAACCGTCATCGTCCTCACAGGCATTATCAAAGCCTGAAGGCGTGCCGTTGTATCCGTCAGAAATGATGGTTTGATTTTTGACGATCAGCGCGCCAACTTGGCGTCGATCGCAGGTGGAAAGACGGGCCCATTCGGCTGCCATTCGCAGGTATGCCCTGTCGTATTTTTCCTGCTTTTTCATCCTTAAAATCATTGTGCCCAGAGCGGGAATCGAACCCGCACTCCAAAGGAACACGAGTTTGAGTCGTGCGCGTCTACCAATTCCGCCATCTGGGCCTTAGAAGTGGCGCAAACATAGGGAGAATTTCCTTACCTTTGCACCCCGATTTTAATCGCTGATATGATTCCTGTTTCAAAAATATTCACTGGCCGACAAACGGTTGAGCTCGCTGGCTTGATCGCTAAGTCCTATGGTAGCCCTATAGGGCAGGTGAACATTCAGCAGTTTTCCGATGGGGAATTCCAGCCGTCCTTTGATGAATCCGTTCGCGGAAGCCGGGTCTTTTTGGTGCAATCCACCACGCCCCCCGCAGACAATTTCATGGAGTTGTTGATGATGATTGACGCTGCTAAACGCGCAAGTGCCAGACATATCACCGCCGTGTTGCCCTACTTTGGGATGGCACGCCAGGATCGCAAGGACAAGCCACGGGTTCCCATCACGGCAAAGCTCTATGCAAAAATGCTTGAGGCTGCCGGTGCCACCCGCGTGATGACCATGGACTTGCATGCAGACCAAATCCAAGGATTTTTTGAAATCCCTGTAGACCACCTTTTCAGCAGTTCCATTTTCTTGCCCGACATCAAGGCTTTGAACTTGGACAACCTCACCATTGCCTCACCGGACATGGGAGGCTCCAAGCGAGCCACAGCCTATGGTAACCAACTGGGCGCCGATGTGGTAATCTGTTACAAGCAACGCAAAAAAGCCAACGTCATTGGCAAGATGACCGTCATTGGCAATGTGAAAGATCAAAACGTCATCCTGTTGGACGACATGGTAGATACAGCAGGCACCCTGACCAAGGCTGCTGATATGCTTATGGATCAAGGCGCGAAGTCGGTGAGAGCCTACTGCACGCATGGTGTGTTGTCAGGTCCTGCCTACGACCGCCTCAGCAACTCTGCCATCACTGAACTTGTCATCACTGACACTATTCCCTTGAAGGAGCCGCATGATAAAATCCGCGTTCTCAGCGTGGCCGATCTCTTTGCTTCCGTGATGAAGTCAGTTAACAGCAATCAGTCCATCAGTGGACATTTCCTTTTTTAATTTAGAATCCAATCCACATGCAATCTGTCAACATTGAAGGTACCCTTCGTACCGACCTCGGCAAGAAATACGCTAAAGCTGCTCGCGCAGAAGGACATGTTCCTTGCGTGATGTATGGCGGCGACGCCCCCATCCACTTCAGCGCACCAACGATGAGCTTCCGTGACCTGCTTTACACCAAGGAAGCGCGCAAGGCAGCCATCACCATCGACGGCACAGTCTATGAAGCCATCCTTCAGGACTCACAGTGGCATGTTGTCACTGACCAAGTTCAGCACCTTGATTTCATTCAAGTACTTGAAGGCAAGCCCGTAACCTTGGAAGTACCAATCGCCTTGATTGGCATGGCAAAAGGTGTTCGGAATGGCGGCAGCATGAAAATCATTTTACGCACCGTGCGTGTTCGTGGTTTGATCAATGACATTCCTTCATTGGTTGAGCACAACATTGAAGCGCTTAGAATTGGCGATTCCCTTCGCATGATTGAAGTAAAGAAAGGCAAGCCTTACGAAATCCTGAACATAGATTCTGCCGTTATCGTCACCGTCAAAACGTCTCGTGTAGCCGTTGAGGAAGAGGAGGAAGAAAGTGAAGGCGAAGAAGGTGCTGAAGACGGCGCTGAAAACGCTGAAAACGCTGAAGTCGCAGCTGCAGCTGAATGAAGAAATACCTGATTGTTGGTTTAGGGAATCCTGGCGTAGACTACGTCAACACCCGACACAACATCGGATTCCAACTAGTGGATGCCTGGTCTCAGGCATCCACTTTTTCGTTCAAGCCAGATCGTTATGCAGATCGGGCAGAAATCAAAATCAAGGGGAGAACCCTGGTTTTTATCAAGCCACAAACCTTCATGAACCTCTCTGGCAAAGCCGTTCGCTACTGGCTCAATGAGGAGAAAGTTCCCTTGAGCAACTTGTTGGTTTTGGTGGATGAAATCGCTTTGCCTCTGGGGCACGTCCGTCTGAAATTGCGTGGCAGCGATGGCGGCCATAATGGCTTGAAGGATATCCAAGAAGTGCTGGGTCGTCAAGACTATGCAAGACTGCGGTTTGGCATAGGGCAAGATTTTGCTAAAGGGCAGCAAATCCAGCATGTGCTCGGCGCATGGCACCCCGATGAAAGCAAAGCCATTGAGCAAGGTATTGAACGCGCTATTGAGCAAATCAAGACCTTCGTTCTAGCCGGCCCACAGCTGGCCATGACGCAGTTCAACCAATAGGGTTATTTTTATCGTATTCGGGCATTCTCTCCTAGGGACGCCCAGTAACTTCGCGCCATGAAAACATGGTTTCGGGCATTTTCGATTTTTACACTCACTTTCCTATTCGCGTTCAACACCCTGGCACAAAGCCATGGCATCCTGAATGGCCATGTCCTTAATGCCTTGAACAAGCAGGGGCTTGCTGACTGGACCGTGGAAGTGCAATCTGCCAACTTTTCTGAGAAATTCCGGACTGATTCTCAAGGTTATTTTATCTTTCGCGAGGTGCCTATTGGCCTGTGTAATGTGCGGGCTGTCAGCCCAGTGGGACAGATGCAAACCATCCATGAGGTGCGCATTTCTAACATCAAACCAAGCACCCTTTCCATCGAAGTGCATCGAAGCACTGACCTGGATGAGGTGGCCGTTGTAGCTACAGCCTTTCACGCCACGACAGAAACGCCCCTTGGCATCAAAAACATCAACTGGTCAGAGATGCAGCGCATGCCTGGATCCGTCATGGATTTAAGCAAGGTCATTCAGTCCTTTCCCGGGGTGCTCCCCAAGGCCAGCTTTGGTTACAACATCTCCCTTCGCGGTGGCAACCCCTCAGAAAATGCCTACTTACTCGATGGCATTGTCTTGCCTACGGTCAACCATTTCTCCATCCAAGGAGCAAGTGGTGGTGCGGTCAGCCTAGTCAACCTCGATCACATCCAAGGCATGGAACTCATCGCTGGTGCATTCCCCATCCATGTGGGAGATGTCCTTTCTGGCGTATTGAACCTTGAGGGGCGCAATGCCAGGTCTGACCGGTGGGGCAGCAAATGGACCCTGGGAGCTACAGACTATGGCGTCACCTTTGAGGGGCCCGTTGGTGACAATACCTTGGTGACAGCTTCCGTTAGAAATTCCTTTTCTCAGCATTATTTCAAGCTGTTCAATATCCCTGTCCTGCCTACTTACCAGGATGCACAGCTCAGGGTCCATCACCGGATCAATGCAAACAGTGACCTAACCATCATTGGGCTTGGCGGATGGGACAGCTACAAACTCTACCTCGAAGGCAGGGGCAGCGACGCCTTGCTTTACAATGTAGGCTACATTCCAGAAGGGGAGCAAACCACTGAAGTGATTGGCGCCCGGTACCGGAAGTTCACAGACAATGGCCGGTGGGAACTTGTCATCAGCCAAGATGCTGTGAGCAACCAAGCTAAAAAATTCATTGGCAACAGTGACCTTGAACAAGACAAGCAGATGGATTACTTGGGTGAGGAGCGGAACCGCCGAATGAACATCAAACATCAAGTTGAGTGGGGAAGCCTGACATGGTCCTATGGCGCGGGATGGGTGAATCGTCAGCAGGATTTTGACATTTGGCAATTGCGGCACAATGGCCAAGCTGTCGACACAGCCATCATTCAATCAAGCCTGAGCATCAACAGCTTGAGTGCGTTCACCCAGGTGAGTCAGCATTTCATGGACAATAAACTGATGGTGAGTGCCGGCATACGCACAGAGATGTCAGACCTGAATGCTTCGCTGACCAACCCCCTCAAGCAGCTTTCACCCCGCATGGCCATGAGCTACCACTTGAGCCAAGACTGGTCCCTGAATGCCAACTTGGGTCAATACCGTCAGTTGCCCCCCGCCATTCTCTTGGCGGCCAACCACGCCAACAACCAGGATGAATCCGTTGCCAGTACACAAGTCAGGCAAGGCGCTATTGGCTTGGAGTTCCAAAATGGCCAGACCTACCGGGTCTCTATCGAGACCTACTACAAGGCCTATGATCACGCACCCTTTCTCACAGAAAGTCGCATCCCCTTCGCCAATGCCATCGGTGCTTATGTGGCGGTAGGCGACCAAATGTCCTCACCAGATGCGGAAGGCCGGGCCTACGGCATGGAGCTTTTTCTGCAACAAAAACTCAAAGGATCCTATTGGTGGATGGCCTCTTACAACCTAGGGCATAGCGATGCCCGAAAGGCTGGAGAGCAGTGGGCGCCTAGCGTCTGGGACAGCAGACACCACATGAGTTTAACATGGGGCAAAGTCTGGGGCAAGGGTTGGCAGTTTGGTGCCAAATGGCGCTACTCATCTGGCACGGCTTACACGGCCTTTGATTCTGCCACGTCCTCATTGAAGGACAACTGGGACTTGCTTCAACGCGGCATCTTTGATTATGCCAATGTCAGTGGCAGCCGATTGGGTGGCTTTTCCATGTTGGATATCCGTTGGGACAAGACCTATGCGCGAAAGCACCACAGCTACACCTGGTTCATTGACTTGCAAAATGTCATGTCCAGCAACGTCCCCTTGATGCCCTACCTCACAGTTGTTCGTGACGCCAATGGCGACCCCATGTCCCATGAAAATGACCCCAGCCGCTACGCCCTAAAGCGGGTGCAGTCTGACACCGGTCGCCTGCTTCCCACCATCGGGATGATCTGGGAGTTCTGATCCTGATTAACTTTACTGCATGATTAACCACAGGACATCTTGGTGGGGCAAAGCTCAACAACACATGATGTGGCTGATTCCTCTGGGGGTATTCCTTTTTTACCTGGTCCTGATTGCCTGGCAAAAGGGCCTGGTAGACAGCACCGATGGGTTGATGCACTACGCCTTTGCTAGGCATGGATTCAGTCACCCGGAAGGCCTGGTA